>SAMEA104404100__coassemble_517_pt1 | contig 41809 bp, 38 predicted proteins | sample SAMEA104404100__metabat2_high_PE_036 | metagenome-assembled genome bin SAMEA104404100 (sample SAMEA104404100) | Balaenoptera acutorostrata | reverse complement strand
TCCTCCTTCTATTGCAATTACTTACTTGAAGGATTCACAAGAAAATGATATAATCATATTGCTTACATATGATGGATCATTTTCTTATGATTCACTTCAAAAGACTCTTTTCTTCGGAATGAGTCTTATTTTTTTACCCCATAACAGATCTCTTCGTAAAACTTTCTGTTCACTTTACCTGATAGTGTTATAAGGGCTGGATTGATAGCCTGCATCTGACGGTTCATTTCTTTAATCATTGTGTAAGCCTTTGATTTTGATACTCCCCAGTCTTCAGCAATTTCATTTACATCTACGAATAATTTGCTACTCATTACTACTCACCTCCTTTTGAATTATTGTGTATTTATTACAAGATTTCTTGTAACTACATTCTAATACAAATATTTATGTATGTCAAACCTAAAAGTACAAGAATTTATGTATTTTTTGTTGTTTTTTTGTGAAATTTAGTTTACAATAGATATATCAAAGAAAAGGAGAAAATATTATGCGTTTAGGAGAATATTTACAGATAAATAAAAAACTAAAAGCTGCTCGTAAAATAAGTGGACTATCACAGCGAGAAATGGCAAAGCGCCTTGGCATATCTAACTCAGCATATTCCAATTATGAAAATGGCTACAGTGAACCTCCTGTTGAAGTTCTACAGGATTTCTGCAGACATGTTGAAATGACCCTTCCTGCACTATTACAGCTTGACTTAAAAGATCAAAGCCGTAAGCCAATTGAAACATTTACAGAGTTCATTGATGATATTACTACTCTGCATGACATGGGAATAGAAATTAACATTTCCTCTACTGTTAAGGGATGGGACTCCAGGGCACAATTTGAGTTTTGTAATCCTCAAATGGCTGCACTAGGTGATGGAATTGAAGAAGCCTATAAAGGCCTCCAGAATAAAAGCATGTCACAAAGGGATTTTGACTTCTATATGCAGAATCTAAGACAATTGTACAACGTGAAAATCGTTGACTTCATACAAAAAAAATAAGAGCCTTATCATTGCGATAAGGCTCCTTTTGTGTCAATTTGGTGGTCCCACGCGGGGTCCCAAACGCATATAAAATGTTGGAATTTCAACGTTTTTTATGCCTGTCCCTATTCCCACTCAATAGTTGCTGGTGGTTTAGGGCTCATGTCGAAGCATACTCTGTTAACGTGTTCTACTTCAGCAAGGATTCTGTCAGTAATAACCTGAAGAATATCCCAGTCAACTCTTTCAATGTGAGCTGTCATAGCATCAACAGTATTGATAGCTCTTATGATTACAGGGTAATCGTAAGTTCTTTCGTGGTTCTTAACTCCAACTGATTTGAAATCAGGAACTACTGTGAAGTACTGCCATACTGTCTTATCTAAACCAGCCTTAGCAAATTCTTCTCTGAGAATAGCATCTGATTCTCTTACAGCTTCAAGTCTGTCTTTAGTAATAGCACCTAAGCATCTTACACCAAGTCCAGGTCCTGGGAATGGCTGACGGAATACCATTTCATAAGGCAGTCCCAGTTCTAATCCGCATGCACGAACTTCGTCCTTAAATAACTGCTTTAATGGTTCTACAAGTTCAAACTGAAGATCTTCAGGAAGACCACCTACATTGTGGTGTGATTTAACAACCTTAGTTGTCTTTGTACCACTTTCAATAATGTCTGGGTAAATTGTACCCTGTCCTAAGAAGTCAATTCCTTCAAGTTTTCTTGCTTCTTCTTCAAATACACGTATAAATTCTGAACCGATGATTTTTCTCTTTTCTTCTGGATCAGCAACATCCTTTAATTTTCCTAAGAATCTTTCTGACGCATCAACGTAAACTAAGTTAGCGTGAAGTTCATCACGGAATACTCTTACTACATCTTCTGATTCATTTTTTCTCATTAAACCATGGTTAACGTGAACACAGTGAAGCTGTGTTCCAATAGCTTTAATTAAAAGAGCTGCTACAACTGATGAGTCAACGCCACCTGATAAAGCTAAAAGAACTTTTCTGTCACCAACCTGCTGTCTGATGATTTCAACCTGATCTTCGATGAAATTCTTCATGTTCCAGTTTGCTTCTGCTTTACAGTCTTCAAACACGAAAGCCTTTAATTCATCTTCTGCCGGATGAGCAGTTAACTGTTTTTCACATTTTGCAAAAGGATAATCAACAGCCATCATTGGGATACCTGTTTCATATAAATCATCAGAAACCTGTACAGATACACCGTCAACAACACGGTTTTCTCCACCATTCATAATGATACCTTTTACATTGTTTAATTTATTTAATTCTTCTACAGTGATATCATGAGGATGAATTTCACTGTAAACTCCTAATGCTCTGATTTCACGAGCAAGAGCAGCATTCTTTGTGCTGCCCAGGTCTAAGATTACTATCATGTCCTGCTTCATATATTAAATTCCTTTCTCCTTAGTATATCAACTATCTGATTGTGTTCTGATTTGAATCACGAAGAATAACGTCGTGAGCTCCACCTTCAACAATTGATGTAGCTGATACAAGTGTTAATTTAGCATTCTTCTGTAATTCTGGAATTGAAAGAACACCACAGTTACACATTGTTGATTTAACTTTGTTAAGTGAAAGGTTAACGTTATCATGAAGTGGTCCTGCATAAGGTACATATGAGTCCACACCTTCTTCGAACTTCATTCTTGGATCTCCACCAAGGTCATATCTCTGCCAGTTACGAGCTCTGTTTGAACCTTCACCCCAGTACTCTTTAACATAATTTCCGTTTAAGTTAAGCTTAGCTGTTGGTGATTCGTCAAATCTTGCAAAATATCTTCCTAACATAATAAAGTCAGAACCCATTGCCAGTGCTAATGTCATATGATAGTCATATACAATACCACCGTCAGCACAGATAGGAATATATACTCCTGTCTTTTCGAAGTATTCATCTCTTGCTTCAGCAACATCAATTACTGCTGTAGCCTGTCCACGACCAATACCTTTCTGTTCTCTTGTAATACAGATTGAACCACCACCAATACCGATTTTGATAAAGTCAGCACCTGCTTCAGCAAGGAAGTTAAATCCTTCTTTGTCTACAACATTACCAGCACCGATTTTAACTGTATCGCCATATTTTTCTCTGACCCATTTAATTGTATCTGACTGCCATTCTGAATAACCTTCTGATGAGTCAATGCAGAGTACGTCTGCTCCGGCTTCGATTAATGCAGGAATTCTTTCTTCGTAGTCACGAGTGTTAACTCCGGCACCTACAACGTATCTCTTGTGATCATCTAATAATTCATTAGGGTTTGACTTATGGTTATCGTAGTCTTTTCTGAATACGAAGTAAAGAAGTCTCTGATTGTCGTCAACAATAGGAAGAGCGTTCAGTTTATGTTCCCATAAAATATCATTTGCTTCACTTAAAGTTGTTCCTTCTTTAGCATAGATTAATTTATCAAAAGGAGTCATGAATGTTTCGATTTTTTCATCTCTGTCCATTCTGCTTACTCTGTAGTCTCTGCTTGTAACAAGACCTACCATTTTGCCTTCTGCAGTTCCATCTTCTGTAATAGCAATTGTAGAATGACCCTTAGTTGCCTTTAACTCTAAAACATCAGCAAGAGTCTGATCAGGACGTAAGTTGCTGTCACTCTTTACGAATCCGGCTTTGTATGATTTTGCTCTCTTAACCATTGCTGCCTGGTTTTCGATTGTCTGTGAACCGAAAATAAATGAGATTCCACCTTCTTTAGCAAGAGCTACTGCCATATTATCATCAGAAACAGCCTGCATAACTGCTGATACTAAAGGAATATTTGCTGTAATTGCTGGTTCTTCACCTTTCTTAAACTTTACAATAGGTGTCTTAAGACTTACGTTCTCAACTCTGCATTCCTTTGATGAGTATCCTGGAACTAAAAGATATTCGTTAAATGTTCTTGATGGTTCTTTAAAATATTTGGCCATGTTTTGTTATCTCCTCTCTGATTCGCATGTTTTTACTATACTTATTTTGATATTCTACACCCTTATATCAGGACATAGAAACGATTATCAATACAAAAAGTGGCGACTTCTTCTTAGTTGCCGCCATCACATTTTAAAATATTCTATACTATTTTTCAGCTTATTGCAATAGAAAATACCAATATCTTTTGAAAAATAAATGATTTATCCTGTCATATACGAAGTATATACATGTATTTTATAATAATATTACTACACGTGTGGAACATTCCTTTCTTCTTGCTCAGTACAGCAGTTTTTTCCGCATGTTCATTAAAATTTTATAATGAAAGAATAATAACACTCCATCTCAGGCTTTACTTTCAAATCCACCTTGTATTTAAAATCATTTTTCAGGGAAGATTCATTGTTGATGATGACCTTAAGACTATGAGTTAACATCTTCGTTTCCTCTGGAAAATTCACTTTCTTCCATTTTCTTTACCCTCCTGACTGTGATTCATACAAATTAAGAAAAAAAGGCACTGCGAAGATGCAGTGCCAAACAATATTTTAGAACGGATTGATTGTTCCATTTGCCATTAAAACTATAGATATAACTGCCAGCACTACGATTGCTGCAGCAATAATAATTTCGTGCTTTTCAAACTTCTTTTCAATTCCTTTTTCTTTCTGTCCAATGTAGTATACCACAATTGTAGGTGCATAAAGAACTGCTGTAATCAGGAAGAAATCAAGTCCGCCTGAATAAATCATCCAGAAGCCGTAAATTGTACCAAGAACAGCAAATATTCTTGAAAGTGTCAGATTTGTTTTTGAAGCAACAAGATCTTTTTCTTTACCAAATGTAAGTTTCATGTAGTATGCAGCACTTAGTAAATAAGGAAGCATAATCATTGAAGAACCCATAGATACAAATAGTTCGTATGCCTTTTCTGCAATAAGTGTCATAATAAGAAGTACCTGGCAGATCATTGTTGATGCAACAAGTGAAACTGATGATACGTCATGTTTATTCGCTTTGGCAAATGCTTTTGTGAAAACACCCTGCTGTGCAGCTGAATAAGGACAGTCTGCTGCGATAATAGTCCAGCCCAGGAATGCTCCTGATACTGAAAGAAGTACACCAATGTTTACTAATGTAGCTCCTGCAGAACCAATAACTTCTTCCAGAATGTATGCCATTCCCGGATTCTTCATTGCTGCAAGTGTTTCGTATGGCACAACGCCAAGGCTCAGAATAGCTACAAGTACATAAATTGCAAGTAAACCTCCAAAACCAATCATTGATGATACACCTACATCTTCAGTTTTTCTTGCTCTTGCTGAAAGTACAACTGCTCCTTCAACACCAATAAAAGACCATACTGTATATGATGTTGTTGACATTATCTGATCAAGTAGTGGAACAGAACCATCTCCCCAGAAGTTTTCCATAAAGATTTCTGTATCAAATTTTCCAAATGCAGGAATAATGATAATGAAAAGAATCAGTGGAATTAATTTACTTATTGTTGTAATAATATTTACCAGTGCGGCCTGCTTGATTCCTCTCCATACAAGCGCAGTTACAACCCAGATAAAAATTGATCCACAGAGCAGGCTTACTACTTTGTTCTCTGCAAAGTACGGAATGAAATATCCTAATGATTCGAACATAAGTGTGATAAATGCAACATTACAGATTACAGCACTTAACCAGTATCCCCATGCTGAGTTAAGTCCTACAAAATGTCCAAATGCTTCACTTGCATAACTATAAATACCGTTTGTCATTTCTGGTTTAATTTTGTTAAGATCAAAGAAAACCATCATCAGTGTAAACATTCCTACCCCTGCAATAAGCCAGCCAAGAAGTGATGCTCCCGCATGTGCTCCATCTGCTGCCATGTTAACTGCAGTAGTAAAGACCCCTGTTCCAATAGTTGAACCAATAATAAGAGCTACCAGTCCGACTACCCCTAGTTTGTTGTCTTGCTTTTCCATTTCTTTTTTCTCCTTGCTTTGTATACATTATTCTATATACGGTGTTTTATATATTGTTTACATTTTAACATTTAGATCCTGTTTGTCAACACTTTAACAATAGTTTGTTTAAAAATTAACGGAATTTGTTTTTGGTCCAAATCACAAATTACCCCCCCATTTTTTTGTTTTGACAACATATTTTTTTCTGTAAACTCTGCCACATAAAAAAGAAACCGAAAAAAAGAGACGACAATTAATGTCGTCTCTTTACTCATGCATATTATCTGACTCTGTAACTCAGAAAATCTGACTTACATCATTCCTCCCATGCCTCCTGGCATTCCGCCTCCCATTGGAGCAGCTGCAGGTGCATCTGATTTTACATCTACAATACCAGCTTCTGTTGTTAGTAACATTGATGAAGCTGATGCAGCATTCTGAAGTGCTGATCTTGTAACTTTAGCAGGGTCAACAATACCTTCTTCAATCATGTCTACATATTCTTCTGTAGCAGCATTGAATCCGTGTCCTACTTCAAGTTTCTTAACTTCTGCAACGATTACGCTTCCTTCAAATCCAGCGTTTTCTGCAATCTGTCTGATTGGTTCTTCAAGAGCTCTTTCAATAATCTTAGCTCCTGTTTTTTCGTCTCCTTCAAGAGTTTCCACATATGCAGCTACTGCAGGAATTGCTGAGCATAATGCAACTCCGCCACCTGCTACAATACCTTCTTCTACTGCAGCCTTTGTAGCATTAAGAGCATCTTCAATTCTTAATTTCTTTTCTTTTAGTTCAGTTTCTGTTGCAGCACCAACTTTGATAACTGCTACGCCACCTGATAATTTAGCAAGTCTTTCCTGAAGCTTTTCTCTGTCAAATTCTGAATCTGTTTCTTCAACCTGGTTTCTGATTGCAAGGATTCTTCCCTGGATTGCATCTTTTTCTCCAGCACCATTAACAATTACTGTATTGTCTTTGTCAACTTTAACTGTTCCAGCCTGTCCTAACATATCCAGTGTAGCTTCTTTGATATCGTATCCTAATTCTTCACTGATTACTGTACCACCTGTAAGAATTGCAATATCTTCCATCATAGCTTTTCTTCTGTCGCCAAATCCTGGAGCCTTAACTGCAACAACGTCAATTACGCCTCTTAACTTGTTTAATACAAGAGTAGCAAGAGCTTCACCTTCGATATCATCAGCAATAACAAGAAGCTTTCTTCCCTGGTTTACAATCTGTTCTAATAGTGGAAGTAATTCCTGGATATTTGTGATTTTCTTATCTGTTAAAAGAATGTATGGGTTTTCTAATACAGCTTCCATTTTTTCTGTATTTGAAACCATGTATGCTGATAAGTATCCTCTGTCGAACTGCATTCCTTCTACAACATCAAGTGTTGTTCCAAGTGATTTTGATTCTTCAACAGTGATAACTCCGTCTTTTCCTACTTTTTCCATTGCTTCAGCAATAAGTTCACCAATGTTAGCATCTGCTGCTGATACTGCTGCTACCTGAGCAATACTTTCTTTTGTTTCTACTTTGTGTGAGATTTCTGCAATCTTTTCAACTGCTTTATCTACAGCGCCCTGAATACCTCTCTTAAGTACCATTGGGTTTGCACCTGCTGCTACGTTTTTGAATCCTTCTCTGATCATTACCTGAGCAAGAACTGTAGCTGTTGTTGTTCCGTCACCTGCTACGTCATTTGTCTTTGTAGCAACTTCCTTAACTAACTGTGCACCCATGTTTTCAACTGCATCTTCTAATTCAATTTCTCTTGCAATTGTAACACCGTCATTAGTAATAAGTGGTGAACCAAATGATTTATTGATTAAAACATTTCTTCCTTTAGGTCCTAATGTGATTTTTACTGTATCTGCCAGTTTGTCAACACCAGCCTGAAGCATTCTTCTTGCTTCTTCTCCATAATATAGATCTTTTGCCATAATAATCTGCCTCCCCTTTTATTATTCCATAACTGCCAGAATGTCTGACTGATTCATGATTGTATATTCTTCGTTGCTGTATTTGATGTCTGTTCCCGCATATTTTGAGAAGATAACTTTATCTCCTTCTGTAAGTTCCATAACTTCGTCTTTTGTTCCAGGTCCCACTGCAACAACTTCTGCTACCTGTGGTTTTTCTTTTGCTGAACTTGTCAGAATGATTCCACCCTGTGTTTTCTCTTCAGCTTCTACTTTCTTAATTACAACTCTGCATCCTAATGGTTTAATTCCAAAACTCATTATTAAGACCTCCTCATATATGTTATTTTATTAATCTTCTATTTATTAGCACTCATTAGCTCCGAGTGCTAACTACCCTTTTATTGTAGGTCTATTGATGCATAAAGTCAATATGTTTTTTAAAGATTTTTGTGAAAGTTATGTGACTTTTTTTTTCGCCTTTAGCAAATTTCTTCCTTCTCATATATTTTATAGCACCTTTACTACAGGTTAACATGCACAAAAGACGTTTATGACTGTTATTATGTATATCCCTGTAATATCACGCAAAAAAAGAAGCCTGAACCATTCCAGACTTCCTTAATTTACATATATTTTTTCTACTTGTTAAGATTCTTCTCACGTATATAGTAGAAAAGATACTGCTGTGCAATTCCTCCCAGTTCTCCAAAGTGTTCTATTGCATACTCTGCCATCTGCTTCTTATTACTTTCATCTATACCGTAGACCTCATTCATAACACGCATTACCCACACATCAATAGGAAAACTATCCATTTTACCCATACCAAATAATTCTATGCAGTTAGCAACCTTTGGTCCTACTCCCGGAAGTGCAAGAAGCTCCTCTTCAGTCTGAGGCAGCCCCTTTTCTACAACTGTTTTTGCAGTACCGATTAAATATTTTGCTCTGTATCCCAGTTTTACGGCACCAAGGTCTTCCACAGTAAGACCAGCAAGTGCTTCAGGCTCCGGCAGATTAAACCATTCTCTTCCTCTGTACTCACCTGCACTTTTCCCAAACAGTTCAGAAAGCTTCTCAATACATCCCTTAATCCTTGGTATATTATTATTCTGTGAAATAATAAAGGAGATTATGATTTCCCATAAATCCTGATTAAGAATTCTTATACCTGGCCCTGCCTTAATTGCTTCTGCCATTTTGTTATCACAGCACTTAAGTTTTTCCTTTATTTCCCCGTAGTTACGACCAAGGTCAAGATAGTTATACCATATGTTTTTAAACTCATCTTCTGTGCAGTTATCAATTGAAAGCCTGCCATGAGAAAAGCTCATATTCACTGGTTTTCCAAAAGCTATACCAGTAAAAGATCCATCTTCTTCCTCTTTCCATCTGAAACACTGACCACAGTCAAAAATATTTCTAAGATCAAAATCCTCTACATTCTCTACTATATATTTACTCATTATTACACCTTTCCTGCCTTAATCTGTGAAACCTTGCAAACCCTGTAATTTCTACATTTACAGTTACAACATTAAACGCTGTCATGTATTCAATTACTTCGGCCAGTTTTCTCTGAAACTTCATAGCAGTATCCCATATCATGCATGATGGGTCAACCATAACGCTTACATTTATAAGAAGATTATCAGGCGCTGTGTTTTCGTAAACCTTTTCCACCTTCGAAATACCTTCAGTTTCCATGGCAACGCAGTCAGCTATGTCAGTTAAAACAAAATCAGATATAAAAAACTCTCCCATATAGCTGAATGTAGGTCTTACTACAGTCTTCTCTGACACAGACTGCTTCCCCTGTTTAAAGCCTTTAATAATTCTTAATGGATCAAGAAAATATCCTGCAAAATCACGTTTAAGCTGCAAGGTCGGAACAGGAATAACATGCTTGCCCTGATTAAGTCTCTGCCTGTTTGCAGTTTCTCTTTCTTCTTCTGTTGTAATATCTTCTATATATATGCGCTCTGAAACTTCAGGAAGATTAAGTCTCTCAATTATTCTGTCTGTCATCTTGTCAGATGTACCAAGAATGAGAAGAGATTCCGGCTTCAGCTCCTTTATTTTTTCACGCACCGGGTCTGCATGATCATCTCTTGTAAAAAGAGCAGTTTTAATAGCGCCCACTCTTGTTTCCTGGCGTTTTGCAGATATACCTGCTTCCACCTGGTTTTTGTATATAAAAAGACCATCGTCTATTATACTTTCTATGTTTTTTTCTTTGCAGATATTAATGGCCTGATAAGATTTACCAGTGCCGCTCCTGCCTGTAAGAGTATAAATTTTCATCTTTACTTATTCACGTCTTTCTGTTATAATGGTTAGGAATTAAAGAGTTATAATATAAAAAGGAGGATTTATCATGGCTTACAAAATTACAGATGCTTGCATTTCATGTGGAGCTTGCGCTGCTGAATGTCCAGTAGAAGCTATCTCAGAAGGAGAAAACGCTTACGTTATCGACGCTGACAAATGTATCGATTGTGGAGCTTGCGCTGCAGCATGTCCAGTAGATGCACCAGTTGAAGGTTAATCACTTATAAAGAGAAAAAAAAGGTTGTCTTTATTAAGACAGCCTTATTTTTTTATTATTTATTCTTTTCTCTTTCCTTCTTCTGGATGTCATTCATGTGATATGCCAGAGAATGAAGGCTGTCAGATAGATGTACATTCTCAAGAGCAACGTGTTTTGGAACTTCAATGTCAGTAGGTGCAAAGTTCCAGATTCCGCTGACACCGGCAAAGCAGAGCTTGTCAGCAATTTCCTGAGCACTATCCTGTCCTACGCATATAATTCCTATGGCAATTTCATTTTCTTCAACAAAATTAACCACACCTTCGTAATCCATAATTTCTAAACCACCTATTTTTTTACCAATAAGTTCAGGACTTACATCAAACACTCCCTTAACTACAAATCCTGATTTCTGAATATGTGTATATTTTGCTATTGCCTGTCCGAGATTACCTGCTCCAACAATAATCATACCATGTTCTTTGTCAAGTCCGAGAATAGCACTTATTTCTTCGTAAAGTCCTTCTACACTGTACCCATAACCCTGCTGGCCGAAACCTCCAAAGTTATTAAGGTCCTGCCTGATCTGTGATGCTGTATAGCCTATAAGGTTACTGAATTCCTTTGAAGAAATCTTTTCTACTCCCTTCTTTTTAAGTTCCATTAAGTACCTTCTGTAACGTGGTAATCTTTTGATTACTGCGTTTGAAATTTTTGCGTTTTTCATGATTTTCTCCCCTGATGAAATGAAATAACAAAACCCGCTTTAAGTCAGCGGGTTATGATTTCCTATAAATTATTCGCAGACTTCTTCTACATATTTTACTAAGTCGCCTACAATCTGAATCTTTTCAGCATCTTCATCTGGAATTTCAATTCCAAATTCTTCTTCGATTGCCATAATGATTTCTACAGCATCTAATGAATCTGCTTCAAGGTCCTTCATTAAGTTTGTGTCCATTGTTACCATAGATGCATCTGCATTAAGCTGTTCTACGATGATATCTCTTATTTTATCAAAAGTCATAATTAACCTCCATATTTCTTTTTTCTCTTAATTACAAAGCCTATTATAGTTTACTGCGATAGGTATTGCAAGGCTAAAATTAAAATATTTTAATTTATCACTGTAACTCCATCCACTTTTCATATGCTTCATCCAGTTCTTCTGTAGCTTTTTCTCTCTTCTGATTAAGGTCATTAAGAGCCACATGATCCTGAAGATTTTCTGGTCTGCACATTTCTGCATCAAGGTCAGAGACCTGTTGTTCCAACGTTTCTATGAGTTTTTCCAGCTTTTCTTTTTCTCTTGTTTTTCTTCTTTCTTCTGCTTCTTTCTGCTTCTTAATAGCCCTTTCTTCAGCTGAAGAAACAGTCTTTTTTTCTTCGGAAATTTTTTCCGGAACTTTTTCGTTATTTTCTTCATTTCCGGCCATTTCTTTTAAATATCTGCTGCCTGAACCTATGGAATCTTTCTTTTCCATATAGTAATCATAAGTACCAAGATACTCAGTAAGACCGTCGTTTTTCAGCTCCAGAATTCTGGTAGGAATCTTATTAAGGAAATATCTGTCGTGAGAAACACATATTACTGTTCCTGGATAATCCATAAGTGCTTCTTCAAAGATTTCCTTGGAATCAATATCAAGATGGTTTGTAGGTTCGTCTAGGATAAGTACGTTAGCCTCACTCATCATAAGTTTAAGAAGTGAAAGTCTTGCCTTTTCTCCTCCTGATAAAGAACCCACCTTAAGAAATACCTGGTCGTTCCTGAACTGGAATCTTCCAAGTATTCCCCTTATTTCTGCATCCTTATACAGCCTGTAAGAATCGTGGACTTCATCCATAACCGTGCTCTCGTTATTTAAGAGCTGCTGACCCTGATCGTAGTATCCGAACTCCACATTATGGCCGATTTTAAGAAAGCCTTCTGACGGAGAGATTTCTTCCATAAGAATTCTTAGAAGTGTTGTTTTTCCAACACCATTAGCTCCTACAAGGCAAATTCTTTCTCCCCTCTTTATATCGAAATTCACGTTTTTAAATACTTCTTTTTTTGATGCTCCAAAGCCAAAATTCTTTGCAAGATTTTCGCCATAGAGCACGTCATTACCGCTTTGGAATTCCTGATGAAAATGTATTTTCATCTTACCTGCTTCAGCTTCTGGCCTTTCAAGTCTTTCAATGCCTGCAAGTCTTTTTTCTCTTGATGCTGCTCGTTTTGCAAGTTTCTCTGTGCCACGCTCCTTGAAACGTCTTATCATATCTTCCTGACGTGCAAGCTCAGTCTGCTGCTTGTTGTATGCTCTCAGTTCTGCCTCTCTGAGCATCTTCTTTTTCTCTGCATACTCCGTATAGTTTCCTTCGTAGCACTTCAGTTTATGATGCTCAACTTCAAAGATTCTTGTAGCCATCTGATCAAGAAAGTATCTGTCATGAGAAACAATAATTATGGTTCCCTTGTATCCTTTCAGATACTGCTCAAGCCATTTCAGAGTTCCTATGTCAAGGTGGTTAGTAGGTTCGTCAAGGAAAAGAATATCTGGTTTCTCTAATAAAAGACAGGCAAGAGCAAGTCTTGTTCTCTCTCCTCCACTAAAGGTACTTATTTTCTTATGATAATATTCTTCGCCGAAGGCCATGCTGTTCAGCACTCCGTTAATTTCACTTTTGTATGAGTAGCCGCCCATGTTTCTGAACCTGTCCTGAAGATTTGCATACCTTTCCATAAGAGCTTCTGAGTTTTCACCCATTTCGCTTATCTTTATGGATAAATCAGTCATTTCCTTCTCCATATCCTCTACAGGCTTGAAAATCTTCTGTATTTCCTCATAAAGAGTGCTTTCTGTATCAAAATTATCCTTCTGCTTAAGGTATCCTATTGTGGTACTCTGTGACAGAAAAAATTCTCCTGAATCACACTGCAGATTTCCTGAGAGAATATTAAGCAGAGTACTCTTTCCTGCTCCGTTAGCTCCCACAATACCAACCCTGTCACCTTCATTAACGTGAAAAGATACATTCTCAAGTATGGTATCTACTCCATATGTTTTTGTTATATCTTTTGCTGATAAAATAATCATTCTTTACTCCATTAAATAGGAAGGTTTGGATATGCGTCTATAGTAAGATCATCCGCTCCTTCTTTTTTGTATTTGTAGTATGCTGCACATGCTATCATTGCTGCATTATCTGTACATAGAATTTTTCCTGGTACAAAAAGTTCAATATGGTTTTTCTCGCAGGCTTCTTTAAGGTCGTTAAACAGCTTGGAATTAGCTGCAACACCACCAGCAAGAACCAGTCTCTTCTGTTTCATTTCTAATGCCGCTTCTATTGTCTTATGAACAATAACTTCAATTACTGCAGCCTGAAAGCTTGCTGCAACATCAGGAACATTAATTTCTCTTCCTGCCTGGCGTTCTGTATTAAGATAGTTCAGAACTGCTGTCTTTAGTCCGCTGAAACTGAAATCAAGACTTCCCTTTTCTAAATAAACGCGCTTGAAATTAACTGCTTCAGGATTGCCTTCTTTAGCTACCTTATCAATTTTAGGGCCACCCGGGTACCCCAGACCTATTACTCTTGCAACCTTGTCATATGCTTCACCAACAGCATCATCACGTGTTCCACCTAAAACAGTGCACTTTCCGTAATCCTCTGTCATTACAATATTAGTATGTCCTCCTGAAACCACCAGACTCATAAATGGTGGTTCAAGTTCAGGGTACTCAATAAAGTTTGCACTGATATGTCCGTGCATGTGATTTACACCAACAAGTGGAATATCCTTTGCAAAAGATATCGCCTTAGCCGTTGCAACACCAACAAGCAGTGCTCCCACAAGTCCTGGTCCGTATGTAACTCCAAGAAGATCAATGTCATCTAGTGTAACATCTGCTTCTTCAAGAGCCTGGTCTATAACCATATTTATATTCTGTAAATGATGACGAGAAGCAATTTCTGGAACTACTCCTCCAAACAATGTATGAATATCAATCTGTGATGAAATAATATTTGACAGTACTGTTCTTCCGTCTGCTAAAACAGCTACTGATGTTTCGTCACAGCTTGACTCAATTGCCATGGTTAAAAATCTGCCGTCTTTCATTATCTATCTCCACATTATAACTGCGTCTTCGCCGTTATCTTCGTAATATGCCTTCCTTACTCCTTCTGGTTTAAAACCATACTTTGTATAAAGCCCTATGGCAGGGGCATTTGACTTTCTTACCTCAAGGGTAAAGCGTTTAATTCCCGCTTTTTCACAGGATTTTATTACAGTATCAATAATAGCTGATCCAATATGTTTTCTTCTGTAAGAAGAAGAAACAGCCACATTATTAATATTACACTCTCCTGCAATTACCCAGAAACCTATGTATCCGGCTGTTTCACCGTTACACTCTGCCACAATATATGTGGCAAACTGGTTTTCTTTCATGTCGTATTCTAAAGTTTCCCTGCTCCATGGAATAGCAAAGCATTCTTTTTCTATTTTCTCTATGCCGTCAAGATCTGACTCTGAGGCTTTTCTTACTTTAATATTATCTGCCATTATCTTGCCTTGAATTTTGCCATTTTGGCAGCTCTCTCCTTTGCAAGAGTACCATCTTTAAGTTTCTGTTCGGCTTCTGTAATTCTCATATATTCTGGCTCCAGTTCACCATATGAGCATGTATCACCATTCTTAAACTTTAAAAGACCTGCTTTTGCAACAAGTTCAGCATGCTGATAGCGTTCTTCCTTATCTGCAAGGACAATTCTGAAGACATGTTTTTCATGTTTAAGCTGGTCTTCAAATTCTTCTAATTCCTTTGCATAAGCGTCGATACCGTCACCATAGAATCTGATTGTTTCCATAGTAGGCATTCCACATGGAAGATCACTTCTTTTTTCTTCAAGGTTATCTTTAACTGCCTTAAGAACATCAGCAAGCATATATGGTCCTGGTTTCAGTATATCACTTCCATCTTCTTCAAAAACTGCACCGTAGACCTGTCCTCTTCTTGCATTAAAAACTGGCACAATCATTGAAAGTCCATTGCATTTAGTTCTGAAACTGTCTAATGACGGAACACTTATAGCAGGCACCTCAAGAGCCTGCGCCAGTGCTCTTGCAGTTGCAACGCCAATTCTGATTCCTGTAAAAGAACCTGGACCAACTGATGCAGCAACAGCAGCAATTTCTTTCTTTTTAATATTTTTTTCTTTTAACAGTTCATCTGTCATAGGAATAAGGTCTTTCAGATGACTCATGGTTTCTTCTGAACATCTGGAAAATATATTCCCATTTTCGTCAGCTACAGCTACAGAACCCACAGGACCTGTAGTTTCAATTGCTAAAATGTACATCTGTAAATTCTCTCTCCTTCGTTCTCCCCATATTCTATAAAAATACACATGGTATCATCAGGGAGGATTTCTGCAATCTGGTCCGCCCACTCAACAATACACACACCGCCTGCGTAGAAATACTCTTCTACTCCTGTTTCGAACAGGTCTTCTGTATCACCAAGGCGATATACGTCAAAGTGATAAAACGGCAGTCTGCCTGAATGGTATTCGCAGACAATCGTAAAAGTGGGGCTTGTGATCATTTCTGTAACGCCAAGCCCCTCTGCAATATATTTTGTTAAGGTTGTTTTACCTGTGCCTAAATCACCTACAAGGGCAATTACAGAATCAGGCTTAAGGCTTTCGGCAAGTTCTCTGCCAAAAGCCTTTGTATCTTCTTCATTCCTTATTAATATTTCTCTCATTTTTTTACCTCTTAAGGTCTATCTATGATGTAAGAACTTTGAAATTCTCTTGTAAACAAGGAAGGTAATAACTGCGTTAATGCCGCCCTTCAGAAGATTAAACGGCACAATTACTGGTAAAAGCATTGCAAGAACCGCTTCTTTTGGTGCACCCATAAACATTGGTGTTACAAAATAGTTTGCAACGCACATAATAGCTGTCATTGCAATTACACCTGCTGTAAGGGCAATAACTGCTTCCTTCTTTGTCTTTCTGTGATTATACAGATTACCTGCAATAATTGCAAAGCCACCTGTTGCAAGCATATGCATTACAAAACCATATACTGCATCTCCACCAAGAACAAATGCCTGTATAAAGCTGACAATAAAGGTCAGAATAAGGCCTGAAACAGGACCGTAGGCAAATGTTGTTATGTATATAGGAATATCCGCAGGATCATACACCAGGAATGGTGCTGGTGGAAACGGTATTTTTATCAGAAGAACAAGGATGCACGAAATAGCAGCCATAATTCCAATTCTTGCGATTTTTGCAGTATCAAATTTTCTGTTATTCATGTTACTCCTCAATCTTAAAATCTTCCTGAGACAGTTTGTAAAGTGTATCCGCATAAATTTCTGTAATAAGTTTCAGACGTTCTACAGGAATTCTTTCGTTTCTCTGATGCATATAGTCAGGATTTCCCGGGAAAAGTGCACCAAATGCTACAATATTATCAGCTGATCTTGCATATGTTCCTCCACCGATTACCTGTGGCTTTGTTTCTGTATCACCTGTATTCTTCTGGTATACTTCCATAAGAGTCTTTATCATAGGGCTTTCCGGATCCATAAAAATAGGTTCCTGTGCATGTCCTTTAATAAGTCCGAAATTGTACTTATCAAGTAATGGAGTAATTGCTTCATAAAGCTGTTCATCTGTATAAGTTACAGGGTAACGAAGATTGTCTGTAATAGTAAATACTTCTCCATCAAAGTCAATCATGCCAACATTTGAGGACAGCTTTCCTGATGCTTTGTCTTCAAATCCGCAGCCTAATTTAACTCCGCAAAGGTCAAATCCAATGTATTCGTTATAGAATGAAACAAATTCATTAACATCTTCGTTTGAGAAATTCAGTCTGCCAAGGAATTCCATAAGAATTGAAATAGCATTAAGTCCGGCTTCCGGAGTTGCACCATGTGCTGCCTTACCTTCTGCTGATATTTCTAATGATTTTCCTGCTCCTTTTGCTTTGATTCTGTAACCTGTTTCTTCTGCATATGAAGCAACCTGTTCTTTTATTTTGTCATAAGCACCTTTAACATCAGAATTAACAACAACTCTTGCCTTTTCTGCTACCATGTTTGGAGCTGATCCGCCAGAAAGTTTTCTTAATTCCAGGCCCTTTGTTTTTCCTGTTCTGATTTTCTTTACAAATTTAACAACAACGATTCCCTTTTCACCATTAAGCGCAGGGAACTCTGCATCCGGAGTAAATCCGAAATCCGGCATTTTTTCGTGTTCTTTGTAATAATCCATTCCATACCAGTTTGTTTCTTCGTCTAGTCCAAGAACCATTCTGATTTTCTTTGAAGGTGTGTAACCCGAATCCTTAAGAGCTTTCATTGCATAAAATGCGGCCATCATAGGACCCTTATCATCTAAGGTTCCTCTGCCCCACATTTCTCCATCAATAATATCTCCACAATAAGGTTCGTGGTCCCATCCATCTCCTTCTGGAACTACGTCAAGATGACCTATTATTCCAAGAACTTCTTCTCCTTCACCAAAGTCAATATGACCACCGTAATTATCAACGTTTTTGAATGTAAACCCTTCTTTTTTGGCAAGTTCGCTCATATATTCGTATGCGTTCTGAACTCCCTGTCCAAAAGGATATACTTCTCCATCTGATGTTTCTACTCTGTCTTCTACAACACTTCTGATGCGGATAAGTTCCTGTAAAGACTTTACTTCATCTTCGAAGTTTCTGTCAATAAACTCTCTGTAATCTGCCATCTTACTGAACCGCCTCTACTCCCTTGATTTCTGGATAAGCATCTTTAAGAATTCTTTCTACAATACCTTTGATTGTCATTGTTGCACCTGGGCAGCCTTTGCAGTGTCCCTGTAATCTTACTCTTACTACCATATCTTCTGTAAGTTCAACAAATTCAATATCTCCTCCATCTCTCTGCAGGATTGGTCTGATCTGTAATAATGCGTTTTTAATATTCTGTTCCATTTTAGTTTTCTCCTTCTTTATCTTCGTTAGTTAATACTTTATCTTTTTCCTCTTTAAGAGTTTCTTTTGCTTCTTCTCTTGTAATAGCTTTCTGTTTTACTGAGTAAATAGAAACAAATTTTCCATCTTTTACATGGTCAACAGTTACCTGTTTGTGAGGTTCCCCTCGTTTATTAAATGAAATTGACCCGGTTACACCCTGGAAACTCTTTGTGCCTGCAAGGGCTTCCCTGATTTTTTCGTGGTCATTTCCACCTGCTTTTTCTATTGCTTTTACTGCAAGTACATATGCGTCAAAAGCAAGTGCTGTTTCTCTTGGTGGATCCACTTCACCATACTTTTCGTGATATTTTTCTATGAAAAGTTCATGTCTCTTTGTGGATTCTCCTGCAGCATCAGTCTTCTTTTCGCTAAGTACGTCAGTAAGCACTGCAATATTCATTTTAGGATATTTCTGCTGAAGTTTGATCAGCTTTTCGTTGTGCCAGCTATGTGGTCCGATAAACAGCACGTCATCAATGTTAAGTTTGTCAGCTGTTTCGAATATACGCTCTGCAACCTTTAGTGATGTTGGTACAAATACTGCTTTTACTCCTGATTTTTTTACTTTTTCAAGACTTTCTGTGTAGTTTTTGTTTGCAGGGTCAAGTGCAATATTTACACCGATGCAGCCTTCGTTACCTGTAAGCTTCGTCATTCTTCTTGTAAACTGGGTTACCATTTCGGAAGTAATATCTTCGTCCTTTACTCTGATAATACCCACAGAATCGAACTTTAACTCATTATAAATAAAATCTGCAAGAGCTCTTCCCTGACTTTCTTCAGCAAAAGCTACCTTGAAATAGTAATCATTACCACCCGTTATAAGGGGATTTATTGTTGTTATACCAATTGCAGGAATCTTTGCAGGTCTCAGAAGACTGCTTGCTTCCAGTGTTACAGCATCGCCATAACTTCCAAGTATAACTGCCGGATTCTTACTGATAAGGTCTGTTACAGCACTATCTACAGAATGCATATTACTCTGTGTATCAGCGTAAATAAGTTCTATTTTTTTGCCATTAACTTCGCCATATAATTCGTGAGCCAGCTCTATACCTTCTATTTCAAGTTTACCAAATTCTTTATCATCTCCGGACTGAGGTTCAAGCACCCCTATACGTACGGTTTCTTCCCCTGATTTTTCCCCTGGGAAGAAAGCTTCTCTGAAACTGTCAAAAGTTGCACATCCTGACAGAAAAGCCATCATTCCAATGGAAAGTACTAATGTTATTATTGCTTTTTTGTTCATAATCTTCCTCTCTTCTGACTTGTAGATATACATTCTAATTATACTATAAATAGGTATTTTGTAAATACTTTTCTGCCCTGGCACTTGTGAAGAGTCTGTGGTGAAAAAGAGAATACTGCGCCATAAAACTAATAATTAACACGCGCCATTATACTGTTTTATGCGTTCATAAAAAGAAAATATACGCGGGACTATTGTAACCAGTAAGACTATTTCAAAACAAACATGCCGTATATCGCTATTAGGCGTTAACATTAAAATTACAATGTTTCTTCGCAGCATGCAGCTCATATCGTTATTTGACGTTTAATACGTTTTTTTGAACAAACCACATGCAAAATCATACATGCTGACTCCATACAAAATCCTGCTACATAAAAATATAAAAGTATAGATACAAATCCACATCAATTGTGGTATAATGGACTTGCCATAGCGAAGTAAACGAGCTAATGGAAGTCCTTATGCTTTATTTCCCCAAAGTAACATGAGCAATTGTGCTTTGGCTGGAAATTGTCGTATAATGGACTTGCCATAGCGAAGTAAACAAGCTAATGGAAGTCCTTATGCTTTATTTCCCCAAAGTAACATGAGCAATTGTGCTTTGGCTGGAAATTGTCGTATAATGGACTTGCCATAGCGATGAAAACGAGCTAATGGAAGTCCTTATGCTCTTAATTACCATAACAATATCTGGTAATTCAATTCGCGCAAACGGCAAAATCACTTGGATGAATATTTTTTATTCCAAAAAATACATATAAAAAGAGGAGGTTTCAGTTATGAAATGGGTTTGTAAAGTATGTGGATACGTACACGAAGGTGAAGAACCACCAGCAAAATGTCCAGTATGTAAGGTTCCTGCAGATCAGTTCGAAAAGATGGAAGAAGCAGCACCAGCTGGAAAAGTAACAAAATGGGTTTGCACAGTATGCGGTTATGTGCACGAAGGTGAAGAACCACCAGCACAGTGCCCAGTATGTAAGGTTCCTGCAGAAAAATTCGTTAAAATGGACGAAGGAGAAATCGAATGGGCTGACCAACACGTTGTAGGAGTTGCAAAAGGCGCTGATGAAAGAATCATCGACGGTTTAAGAGCTAACTTCGAAGGAGAATGTTCAGAAGTAGGTATGTACCTTGCTATGTCAAGAGTTGCTCACAGAGAAGGATATCCAGAAATCGGTCTTTACTGGGAAAAAGCAGCTTACGAAGAAGCTGAACACGCTGCTAAATTTGCAGAAATGCTTGGTGAAGTATTAACAGATTCAACAGAACAGAACTTAAAGATGAGAGTTGATGCTGAAGCTGGCGCATGCGCAGGCAAAAAAGAATTAGCTACATTAGCTAAACAGCTTAACCTTGATGCTATTCATGATACAGTTCACGAAATGGCTAAAGACGAAGCTAGACACGGAGCTGCATTTGCTGGTCTTCTAAAGAGATACTTTGGCAAATAAGCTGAACTAAAAATAATTATATAAGTTGCAAAAAGCCAGGATACTCTATATACCCTGGCTTTTATATTTTCTTAATATTTTTCTTTAATTAAACCCGTCTTATATGCTTCAACAAGTTTCTTCATATCTTCTATCTGTTCAACGAGCTCTGCCCCTTTATCTGTATCGATAATAAGCATTCTTTCTGGAAGAACTTCTACTGTTTTAATATTAGGTGTATGGAATACCTGTGTTCCATCAGCTTTAAGTGGTTCATAAGGTTTATGCTCAGCAAGAGCCATAACCCATGAGTTAAAGATAAAAGTATATCCTGCAATACCAGTCTGTTTCTGATATGCCTTTGAAATACCACCGTCAATTACATAAAGAAGTCCACCACCTTTAATTGGGCTTTCTCCATCTTTGATTTTTACAGGAACATGTCCATTAAGAATCTTAGAACGTTTTGGATCAAGACCGAATTCAAGTAAAATCTTTTCTACGGGTTCTCTTGTTTTAATATGTTTGTAGTATGGTCTTACAGGTTCCTTATGTGCTGCTTTATCGGCAATAAACAATCTTTCAAATGTAGTCATCTTTTCTTTACCAAAAAGCGGAGAGTTATTAGCAAGCCACAGATACCACATAAGGTCTCCATCATCACCGTTACCCTTACCACCATTTGCAGGACTTTCGAAATATGACTTTCTTACAGCACCATCAAGGTAATCCATAAGAGCCTTACCTCTGTATCCTTTGCCGTTAAATGTCAGTGTTGAAAATTCACCATCTTCTTCCATTGGAATACATCCGTGGAAAAGCAGGTTTCCATTTACTTTCTTGTATAAAGCACCATGGCTGAACATAAACTTAATATGCTGCTGAAGTTTTTCTGAGTTAATAATAGAAGCAGCAAGTGAAGACATAACTTCGTACTCTTCATCAGAAAATGCATAAGGATTTTCCGGGTCAATAGTAGGAAGATTTGTATCACGCAGTTTGTATTCTGTACCCTCTATATTTACTGTACCTTTTTCAAAATCGATTTTATCCAGAAGAAGTCTCTTTTCAAGTCCGTATTCAGGACGTTCCATAATTTTCTGGCCCTCAGCCTTAAACTGACATATTGCAATTGCTTTATGCATTTTTGCTGCAAGAGATTCTTCAATAGGGTCATATTTATTTCTGTCTAAAACATGAGGTTTAAAGAATTCACATGGATCATCTCCGTATACTTTTTCTGCAAATGAAGCAAGAGGACGAAGGTTAATTCCATATCCTATTTCCAGCATGTCAAAGTTATTGTAACTGATATTCATTCTAAGAATATTACAGATACATGCCCAGCTTCCTGCTGCTGCTCCCATCCATACAACATCATGATTTCCCCACTGGAAGTCAACATCATGGTATGTCATAAGATAATCCATAATAGTGTCTGGATGAGCACCTCTGTCATAAATATCACCAATAATGTGAAGTCTGTCCACTGCAAGAGTACTGATTGAATTAGCAAGTTCACTGATAAATGTTTTTGCAATTCCAGAATGAACTATAGTATTAATGATTTCGTGATAATAATGTGATCTGTTCTGCTCATCATCAGCATGGAGAAGCTCGTCCATTGCATAATCAAGATACTCAGGAAGCATTCTTCTTACTTTGGATCTTGTATATTTAGTTGAAACTGATCTGCAGACAGTTACTAATCTGTAGATAATTGTCATGCACCATTTGTCAAAATCAGGTTCACTTTTCTCTCTTCTCTTAATTTCAGCTTCTGGATTATATATCAGTGCAGCCAGATCTTCTCTGTCACCTTCACTTAGGATTCCAGAATACTGCTCGTCAATTTTCTGTTTGATTGTACCAGATGCACTTTTCAGCATATGAATAAATGCTTCGTGTTCTCCATGTAAATCACTTAAAAAGTATTCTGTTCCCTTTGGTAAAGCTAAAATTGCGCTTAAGTTGATCATTTCTGCTGTAGCTGCTTTAATATTAGGATAATCCCTTGAAAGCAGAGTCAGATATTTCATATCGGCCATTTGTAATTCCTTTTTTCCTTTCAAATTCTTACTTATTAATGCCATCTGAGCAACAAATACCAGCGTTGCTCCACCTCAATTATATATGTTTTTTATGTGGTTGTCCAATGCAAGAATCTGAAGATTAACATTTCCATATTTATTACATTGCTCCATACCAAAGGAAACCTCAAAAGTGAAAAAAATTTTCTTCTCAGGAATTTTCACCAGAATCATGGTGAAAAGTAAGGCTGACAGCATAATACGCATCATAAAAGCAGGCTAAAAGTGAATATTTATTTTAAGTTAAGAATTTTAACGAGAAATCAGAGATTTTTCGTTAAAAAAATGAAGAAGAAAAAAATATTAACTAAAATGTCATAATATGTAAGAATCTCGAGCACGTTCGCATGAAAATGAGATGAAAAAAGTGAATTCCCCATAGTTACTCTTAGAAATTCACTTTCACCACTTACCCCTGACCTTCTATAATATGATTTATATGCATTTTTAAAAAAACTGTGGACCTTTTTGATCCACAGTATGTTTTAGTCTTCAATTCTTAAAATATTTGCACCGAGAGCTCTGAACTTCTCTACAAATTTTTCGTATCCTCTTTCGATATGATATATTTCTGAGATTTCTGTTGTGCCCTCAGCTACAAGTCCTGCAAGCACAAGAGCTGCTCCTGCACGAAGGTCTGTAGCAATAACCTGTGCGCCTTCAAGTTTCTTTCCGCCCTGAATCATTGCACGATTACCTTCTGTTTTAATATTTGCACCCATTCTGTTAAGTTCTGCAACATGCATAAAACGGTTTTCGAAAACAGTTTCTATTACAGTGCTTGCACCCTCAACTACTGTAAGGAATGACATAAAAGGTGACTGAATATCTGTAGGGAATCCAGGATAAGGAAGAGTCTTGATATCAGTTGCTACAAGCTCAGCGTTTTCTGCAATTACATACATGCCTTCGTCTGTAATTTCAATCTGAACTCCGCATTCTCTCATCTTTGCAATAATGGATTTTACATGATCAGGTACAACATTCTTCAAAAGAATCTGACCCTTTGTAATTGCTGCTGCCAGCATAAATGTACCTGCTTCAATTCTGTCTGGAATAACTGTGTGCTGTGCACCTTTAAGCTTTTCCACACCTTCAATTTTAATTGTATCAGTTCCGGCACCTTTTACCCTTGCTCCCATTTTATTAAGTAAAACTGCAAGGTCTACAATTTCCGGTTCTTCTGCAGCATTTTCAATATATGTTGTTCCCTTCGCCAGAACCGCTGCAGTCATAATGTTTTCTGTAGCTCCAACGCTTGGAAAATCCAGATAAATACTTGCCCCTACAAGTCCTCCTTCTGGTGCAATAGCTTCAACATATGTGTCTTTTTCTACAATTTGTGCTCCAAGAGCTTCAAATCCCTTTAGATGAAGATCAATTGGTCTTGCACCTATTGTGCATCCACCAGGTGAATATACCTTTGCTCTTCCCATTCTTGCAAGTAATGGTCCCATAACAAGGAATGACGCTCTCATTTTGGAAACCAGTTCGTAGTCAGCTTCGCATTTCTTTATTTCTGTCGCTTCTATATCAAGAACAGATTCTGACTTTGCTTCAACCCTTGCCCCTACTGACTGAAGAATTTCTTTCATTACCTCTACGTCACGAAGAGCTGGTACATCGCTAAGTTCACATTTCTCATCTGACAGAAGTGTAGCTGCCATCAACGGCAGCACTGCGTTCTTTGCACCGCTGATTACAACCTCTCCATTTAATGGCCCGCTATTTTGTACTAAAAATTTCGCCATCTGTTCCTCCAATAACTATAAAATATTTTATATAATTTACGCATTTACGTACGAAAAAGCCATATTTCAGGCTTTTTCTTAAAGATTTTTCATTTCTTCTAAACACTTTGCGCAAACATTCTTTCCGTGGATTGTTCTGATATCACCCATTTCACCACAGAAAATACATGATGGTTCATATTTTTTTAACATAATATACTGTTCATCAACAAAGACTTCTAATGAATCTTCTGTTTTGATTCCTAAGTTTCTTCTGATTTCTACCGGAATAACGATTCTTCCCAGTGCGTCTACTGGTCTTACAATGCCTGTTGCTTTCATTCTTAACTCCTTTCAAGGTTACTTTCTTCTGGTCATTTTGGGTTCTTCTGTTTTTTTGTTAACAACAGAAGCAACTGATCCGAAAGTTTTTACTACATTTGTCAATGCTTCGATAATATTCTGACGGCCCTTTACTGACTTTGCTACTTCAGAAACTGCGTCCTGAACTTCGTCAGCTACTCCGTCAAGCTGAACGACTCTTTCTGAAGCAATCTTTGTAATTTCTTCTGTGTCCTTCAGCACCACGTTCAGACTCTTAACAGTCTGAACAAGATTTTTTGCCATAACTGTAAGATATATTACAAATACAATAAGTGCAATCAATAACAGATAAACAAGAAATGATTTCACATCTATAGTAATCATAACAACACCTCCCATATATATTGTATTATACTGTTTTTACCATTTAAAGGCAACTACTTTACTACTTCTTCTCATACATTTTAAGAATTTCTTCAGAATATGTTCCATTATTCTCATATACAGAAAGTGGCTCTAGAACTTTAAGTTCTCTGTTGCCGTTCTTTACACACCTTACAAGAAGAATATTTGGTTTTTCCATGGGTTTTCCACTTACAAAACGAATTTCCTTTGGCTCTAATCTGTAAGCTCTGCACATTTCACATATATCCACAAGTCTTGATGGACGATGAACCATACAGAATTCTCCCTTATCTTTAAGAAGCCATGCTGCAAGTTTTACAAAGTCCTCAAGTGTTCCAAGAGTCTCATGACGTGCAATGCCCTTTGCCTCATTAGCACTTTTTATACCACATGAACCCTTCATGTAAGGCGGATTTGATGTAACAAGGCTGAAGGTTTCTCTGTTTTCTTCTGTGGCAAAATCCTTTACATTACTGTGAAAAAACTCTACCCTTCCCTCAAGGTTATTGACTTCGAGATTCTTTCTGCAAAGATTATATGAGCCTTCCTGAACTTCAATACCTCCGATAAATCCTGCCTCTGTTTTGTGAGCAAGAATAACAGGTATTATACCTGACCCTGTTCCAAGATCCATAATCCTGAACTTATCATAAGGTTTCTTTATATTTGCTGATGCAAAATCACTTAGCATTACTGCATCAACTCCATAACAGAATTCATCAGTCTCCTGATAAACTTTCATGTTTCCAAAACCTGTTTCATCAAGTCTCAGCATGGTTTTACTCCTTTATAAGCTCCTTTATTTCATCAAGGTACTCTTCGTCAACTTCATCAAGAATATTCTTCTGATTATGATTCTTATTCTTTCTGTTGCCCATTCTCTTTATTTCTGATTTGTCAAATACAAGTATTTCTGTATCCAGCTTTTCTTCTCCGTTTTCATCTTTTTCACCAGTGTAAAGTCTTACCTTTACGCTGCTTTCTAAGATATTTGTATCAATAACTTTTGCCATTCCTGACTTTGTCTTTACCTTTTCGCCGTTGTCTGGAAGGCCTTTTCTCAGTTCGTTATAAATATCATTTTCGTATTTAAGGCAGCACATAAGTCTTCCACAGATTCCTGAAATCTTTGTAGGATTAAGTGAGAGATTCTGCACCTTTGCCATTTTAATTGAAACCGGTTCAAAATCAGAAAGCCATGAACTGCAGCAAAGGCTTCTTCCGCAGGATCCTATTCCACCAAGCATTTTTGCCTCATCACGCACTCCTATCTGTCTTAGCTCTATTCTCATTCTGAATACTGCTGCCAGGTCTTTTACAAGTTCTCTGAAGTCTACTCTTCCATCTGCAATAAAGTAGAAAATTATTTTGTTGTTATCAAATGTGTATTCCACATCAATAAGCTTCATGTCAAGTTTGTGTTTCTTTATTTTTTCCTGACATATTTCAAGCGCTTTTTTCTTTTTCTTTTCGTTTTCTTCGTGTCTCTTTTCGTCCTCTTCTGTGGCTATTCTTACAATTTTCTTTAGTGGTGAAACAACATCTTCTTCTTTGATTTCTGTAACATCCATTGATACAGTTCCAAATTCCATTCCTCTTGCTGTTTCTACAATAACGTTATCGCCTATTTCCACATCTATTTCATCTGGATCAAAATAGTATACTTTTCCGGCACACTTAAATCGTACACCTGCTACTTTTATCATTTATTTCCCTCCAATTTTAAGTATAAGATTTCTTATTGCATATTTGTAATTAACATTTGCAAGTAAATCACGTCTTGCTTCCTCAACATAATTTACATTGCTTACGACTTTATCCTTGCTAAAATATATATTACTGTTACTCATCATATAGCTGTGAAACAGTCTTTCCATGCTGTCAAGAAGCACAAAGGCCTGCTGCCTGTCCTTTATTTTCTTTGTAAGATAGTTATTAATATCCACAAAATATGCATTTTCCATTACCATGCTCAGAATAGTTTCTGCAGCTTCCATATCAAGATCTGCTGTATTATCTGTAAAATTACTCAGTCTGTATGTAATACATCTTGAAGTAATGGTTTTCAGCAGGTTATCTGTATTCTCCGAAAGAATAAAAATAACTGTACCCGGTCCTGGTTCCTCTAATGTTTTAAGAAGTCTGTTCTGGGCTCTTTCTGTCATGCTGTCGCCATTCTGTATAATGGCAAAGTTACGCTCTCCTCCAGTTGGAATAGTCATAAGATCTGACTGCAGTTTTTCAACTGCCTCATCTTTTACATTTAAGGTCTTTTCGTCTGGCCTTGCATAATAAAGGTCCTCGTAATTATCATGATCAATTTTTGAACATGTGCTGCAGTAATCGCAGCCAGTTCCAGGCCTTTCTTTACACATTATTGCCTTAATTACATTCTTTGCAAATGCTGTTTTATCTATGCAGCTGTCACCTTCAATAATGTAAGCATGAGAAATGTTTCCCTGTCTGATAGCTTTCTGCATTCTTTCTATGAGGCTTCCATATCCTCTGTATGAATCTAACGACATGTGTACCCTCTGTCTTCTAATGCCTTTACAAGAACTGATTCGATGGCATCTCGCATTTCTTCCTTTGTTCCTGTGGCATCTATGGTAATAAATCTTTCTCTGTATCTTTCTGCAAGTTCTCTGTAACCGTTATATACACTTCTGTGAAATGCAAGAGCTTCGCTTTCCAGTCTGTCTTCTTCATCTCTGCTTATTCTTGACTTTCCGATTTCCGGGTCAAGATCAAGGAAGAAAGTAAGATCCGGCATACATCCTTCTATGGCAAGTTCGTTTATTACTCTTACTCCGTCGCCTAAGTTTCTGCCATATCCCTGATATGCAATACTTGAATCAATAAATCTGTCGCACACTACGATTCTCCCCTGTTCCAGTGCAGGTTTAATAAGCTGGTTAACATGCTGAGCTCTTGATGCTGCGTAAAGAAGTGCCTCTGTCATATCTGACATTTCTTTATTTTCTTTGTCAAGAATAATAGCACGAAGTTTTTCGCCTATGGGAGTACCACCAGGTTCACGTGTAAATACAGCGTCCAGTTCTTTTTCCCTGAAAAAATCTGCTAAATATGATATCTGTGTTGATTTGCCTGATCCATCAGGCCCTTCAAGTGAAATGAATAATCCTTTTCTCATTTTCGTTCCTGCTCTCTTATTTTTTGTGGCTGGCATCCGTAACAAGCTTACGATAGAGCACAGCCGCTAAATATGCCAGTGGGCAGCAAAGCAGTATACAAAACAGAATTTTAAAAATAATCATTTATATTTCCACCTTTCTCCCCATAATTTCTTAATTGCTTATACGAAATTTATTATATCACAGTTGTTGCTAAAACAAAACAATTTTGAGACAGCAAAAGCAAAAACAGGCAGGAATTTCCTTATGAAACCTGCAGTTACTCTGTAAGACAAAAGGAGAGAGCCGGTTTATTACCAGCTCTCTTAATAGATGTGTTACCAATAGTTATTTATCTTCTTTTTTCCTGCCAGCAATACTTCCTGCACCTGCAATAGCTGCTGCTAATGCCAATATCCATGGAATCATATTGCTTTTGTCACCTGTCTCTGGTGTTTCTTCCTTCTTTTCTTTATCAGCAGGTTTTGTTTCAGGTTCTACTGGTGCTGCAGTTTTTTCTGTATACGCTACCATTACCGGTGAAAGTCCTTTAAGCGTCACCTTTATTCCCTCTTCAGTCAGTGTAAAATCCGGATACTCAATATCTCCTGCTTCCATGCCGTTCATTGCAGTTGTAAGCATGTGTGCAACAGCGAAAATATAGTTTTCTCTGTCAGTTCCTTCTGGATACGGAATTGTAAGTGTAATTCCGCCTCTTGCTTCAATTTCTTCCTTTGTAGCCGGACGTCTTACTCCGTTTTCTGTTATCATAAGGACTGCATCAAATAACTGGGTTTTTACATTTTCCTTATTAACTCTTGTTCCAAAGTTCTTAAGTATAACTTCTTCCAGTGCCTCTTCAACCTTTTCTACAGTATCAAACTTCTTTTCCAGTGATGCAGGAACTTTATCAAGTTTCTTCCGAACAACTTCTTCTGTCTTTACTTCTGGTTTTTCAGGTACTTCTACCGGAATATCAGTTACTTCCTTTGTAGCTGTATATTTTTCACCGTTAAATTCAGCTGTAGCTGTGTAAACTGTTACTCCCATCTTTTCTGATGTTGCAGGTATCTTTACTTCCGAAGTAACTACCACTTCCAGGTTCTTTACATGTTCTTTGTTATTTTCGCATATTACATTTGCCATGGCTGTCTTTCCATCTTCTGCAAAAGTTATTTCCGGTTTGCTCCATTTGTGACCTGCAGCCTCTGTTACATCAGTAATCTTAGTCTGTTTTTCTGCCCATGGATTTTTGAATTCTGCAGTATATTTAGTTTCTCCGCCTTCTTCGCATGTTGCTTTTTTAACAGTTTTCTTTACTGCTGCTGTTTCTGTTTCTGTATGTTTTTCATCATTTTCGCATACTCTTGTTGCAGTGCACTCTGTATAATCACTATTCCAGCTATATGTTGTTTCTCTATAGCTGTGGCCTGTAGCTTTAATATCTTTAAGCTCCTTAGTTTCTGTATATGTTTCATTATCAAAAACTACTGTTGCAGTATATACTGTAGTTCCTCTGCTTTCGCATGTTGCAGGTTCCTTTACTTCCGAAGTAACTGCTGCTTCAACAGTTTCTTTTATATCTTTATTGTGCTTATCCGTTCTTGTTACCATGCATGTTCTGCCATTATCTGCAAAGGCAAATACTGGCTTTCCCCATTCATGATATCTTGTAATCTTACCCTGCTGATATGTAATATTGTAGTTTCCTGTTACATCAGTTCCATCTGTAGCCTTAATAACTGCGCCTGATGCATTTATTAAGTTCTTATCCTTATCAGCTTTTAATGTAACTTCTGTTAACATGTCACTTCCGCATAAGCCAGAAGTTCCTGCCCTGCTTACATCCTCAGATATAGCTGCATTATCATCATATGTAAGATGCTGTTCTTTTGGAATAACTATAAGGTCTTTTGGATTTACCGTCAGAACTGCTTCTGTTTCTCCAGCCTTATACATTTCAGTTGCTTCTGTGGCAGCCTTTACCTTAACTGTACCTGCCTTAGTAACCTTAACATTTGTTCCATTAATAGTTGCTTTACCTGTTCCTCCTGTAACAGTGTATGAGGCTTTTCCTGCATGCTTATCAAGAGTAAACATATCAGCAATATTAATTTCACTTCCGTCATATGTTACCTGCTTATCATTAGCAGCATGTTTTACATCATTAAGAACATATCCTTCACTTGTCTTAATTCTGACATAATAAGGAAGTGCTTCTTCACCTTTTGTTACAGCTTCCCACTGTGCCGTGCTTCCTGCAAACTGAATTTCACCCAGTCTGTAACAGGAATTAAATACATAAGATTCAATAGAAGTAACACTTGCCGGTAATTTCACAGTCTCAAGATTACTATAATTGAAGGCTCCATTGCCCACTGTGGTAGTTCCCTCTGCAACAGTCACTTCTCCTGTGCGTCCTCTTGGAACCATTATCAGTGTTTTACCGTCCTTACTATAAACAACACCGTCTTTGGACTGATAGGTTGTATTTTCCGCATCAACTTCAATATTTTTGAGGTTTGTGCAGCTAGTGAATGTATTAAACACACTGTCTCCTGGCAGGAAACTATTTAAACTTTTACCAAAGCGAACATTTTTTAAGCCGTCATTATTGTTAAGCACCCTGTCACCAAGACTTTCAACACCGTCACCAATATCGAGATATTCAAAGCAGTATCGCATATTAAGAAATGCATCTTCTGCAATAGTTTTTACTGTGTCAGGAAGCCATACGTTCTTTACTTTACCATAAGAATCAGTAAATCCCCTGCTACCTATGCCTTTTACTGTTATTCCGCCAATCTGACTTGGAACCAGCAGATTTTCCGGAAGTGAGTAGGGGTTACCATCTTCATTTTTTGCAATACCAGTGATAATCCCCTCTTCATCAATTACAAATAAGCTTTCATCTGCTGGCATAACTGGTCTTTCGGGGCCAGAAGGTTTTGTTTTCCATGTAGCAGTTAAAGATATATCCTTTGTAAGTGTAACTTTTTCTCCTGCCATCTTTACTGGCTCGTTTCCGTCTACCATCCATCCTGCAAAGATTTTACCGGCAGGTGGTATCATTTCGCAATCAGGTAGTGTATAAACTTTATTTTTTTCAGCCCTCTGCTGAGCCATGGTACTCTCTGCACCATTTTCATTAAAAGATATATTTACATACTCCTTAGATTTCCAGGTAGCCGTAAAAGTCATATCACTATTTACTGTAATCTTTTCACCTGGCTGTTTTACAGATTCTGTTTCCGGAATACTCCATCCTGCAAAGCTGTTTTCAGCTTTTGTAAATTCACAGGCAGGAAGTGTATACTCTGTTCCTTTTTCTACCCTTATACTGTTCATGGTTCCTTCTGCACCATGTCCAGCTGCAAATGAAATATTTACAGGATTAGTAAGTTCCTCACTGGTTTTCTTCTCATATAGCTCCAGACCATAAATACGAATAGCATTACCACTTTCTGCTCCGTTATGATTAACCTTAAGTCTGAAGAACTGCGCTGGTGATGCCATATTAACAGCAGTTTCCTTTACACCGTCAGTATTTTCTGTTTCTTCACCAGCAGTTATCCATTTACTATCATCAGAATAGTCTTCTGTTGAAGGCTCTCCAGCTGAACTATACACCTGCAGAGCATAAGCCTTTGTATTCTTTTCGTTGTTTTTATCCCAGGTATTAGTACTCTGCGTTGCATGATAGCCTTTCATCATGCTGATGTTAACTGGCGCTGGTGTCTTAAAAACAGCCCAACCCGTATTTGCAACCTGACACCATTTTGTGCTCTGATTATCACTATCAAACATTTTGTCAGCGCTTTCTCCTGCATCTGTCTCGCCAGATGAACCAAGAACAGTTATCCCTGTGATTTTTAATTCAGTCTCAGTTCCTTCTTCATTAAGAGCAAGTGCAGATGCAGGCATCATTGTAATTACCATTGCAATTGCAAGAATCAGGCTGAGAAACCTTCTACTCTTTAATGTCATCGTCATAGTCCTCCTCTTCTTTCTACTTTTTTAATCATGCTTTTCTAATATGATCAGTTTAATTTTACCCTCCTTCAGAAGCTTTTATAAGTACGAGGAATTACAATTTACGTGACATAAATAGTTCTTGACATTTCAGTCATACTATGAAAGCCACAAAAAAAGAAAAACCTGACAGAATTAACTGCCAGGTAATATTTCTCATGTATATTAGTTTTCTAAATCTTCTTCAGCCCAGTCATCAGCAGACCACTCTTCATCAGGCCAGTCTTCGTTAACAAATACCTTCTTCATAACTCTGTCAACGCCAAGTACTACTGTTGTTCCTGCTACAAAGCCAACGCCAAGAATGCCAAGTGCGATTTTAGCTGCTGTAGAAACTTTTACTTTTTTCTGTGTTTCTGGTGCAATAATATCAATCCCGTTTTCTTTTTTCTTCATGTTAACACGCTCCCTTTTAGTATGATCTCTTGTTTACATATTCTACAATAAGGTTTGCAAGTTCTTCTTCTGTCATATAGCTGCTGTTTAGTGACAGATTATAGTTTCTGTAATCTCCCCACTTCTGGCATGTATGATAGTTATAGTAGTTTGCTCTTGCCTTATCATAAGTCTTAATTGTATCTTTTGCCTCATCTGCTGGAACATCATACTTTTCAATGCATCTTCTGATTCTGTCATCATATTCTGCATGAATAAATACATTTGTAACACCAGGAGTATCCTTAAGAACGTAGTCTGCGCATCTTCCTACAATTACGCCTTCTCCTTTTTCACCGATTTCTGTAATTACATGGAACTGTGAAATAAACAGTTTTTCGTTTACGGAAACTGGTTCGCTCATAAGTCCGTCTCCAAAATTCATTGCAGATGAAAGACTGTAAGAAAAACTGCTCTTTGCTCTTAGTTCTGCTGATTCTACAAGCTCTCTTGACATTCCACTCTGTACTGCAGCCATATCAATAATTTCTTTATCATAAAAAGGAACACCAAGTTTCTCAGCTACAAGTCTTCCGATTATTCTTCCACCGCTGCCGTATTCCCTGCTTATTGTTACTAGTTTCTTCATTTAAATCCATCCTCTCTGAATTGATTTTTCTTTTTCTTAACTCAATTATATATCAAAATGTTCAGAAATGGAAATGGTTTTTACTCCTCAAACTGGGAGTTATATAAATCAGCATAGAATCCATTCATAGCAATTAGTTCTTCGTGATTTCCCTGTTCTATAATATCTCCATCTTTTAGCACAAGTATGCAGTCTGCATTCTTTATGGTTGATAGGCGATGAGCAATAATAAAGCTGGTTCTTCCTTCCATAAGATTATCCATAGCCTTCTGAATACGTTCTTCAGTTCTGGTATCAACAGAAGATGTTGCTTCATCTAAAATCAGAACCGGATTATCAGCAAGAATTGCTCTCGCAATAGTAATTAACTGTTTCTGTCCACCTGATACGTTAGAAGCTTCTTCATTTAACTCCATATTATATCCGCCCGGAAGAGTTCTGATAAAGTGATCGGCGTAAGCTGCGTCAGCTGCTTTCATTACCTCTTCATCCGTTGCATCAAGTCTTCCGTAACGTATATTTTCCATAATGCTTCCTTTGAACAGCCATGTATCCTGAAGTACCATTCCGAATATATCCCTTAGTTCTCTTCTGTTAAATTCCCTTATATCATGTCCGTCAACCTTTATGGTTCCACTGTTAACATCATAAAATCTCAGGAGCAGTTTTACAAGTGTGGTCTTTCCTGCACCAGTAGGGCCAACAATAGCTATTTTCATTCCTGGTTTAACATGAACTGAGAAATCTTTAATAATTGTCTGCTCCTCGTTATATCCAAATGAAACATGGTCAAACTCTACCTCACCCTCAGGATTCTCTATTCTTACAGGGTTTACTGCAAACTGTTCTTCTTCCTCTTCATCAAGGAACTCAAAAACTCTTTCCGAGGCAGCTGTCATGGACTGCACCTGATTTACAACCTGCGCCATCTGTCTTACTGGCTGAGTAAAGTTCTTTACATACTGAATAAAAGCCTGAATATCTCCAATACCTATAACGCCCCTTATAGCAAGCATTCCTCCCGAAATGGCAATGCCTGCATATCCCAGATTGCCTACAAAAGTCATAATAGGGCCCATCATACCAGAAAGGAACTGTGACTTCCATGCTGACTCATAAAGTTCATTATTAGTATTTCCGAATTTATCCATTACAGCATCTTCTTTATTAAATGCCTTGATTACTATGTGTCCGGAAATATTTTCTTCTATCTGGCCATTAATATTTCCAAGGTATTTCTGCTGCCTGATAAAATATTTCTGTGAGAATTTCACAAACCAGGACATAATACCTGCAGAAACAGGAAGTATTACAAGAGCTATAATAGTCATGGTCCCTGATATGGAAAGCATCATTACAAGCACGCCAATCATAGTTGATACTGAAGTAATAATCTGAGTAATGCTCTGATTAAGCCCTGTTCCAAGAGTATCAACATCATTGGTAATTCTTGAGAGTACTTCTCCATAAGGTCTTGATTCAAAGTATTTAACAGGCATTCTGTTAATTTTTTCTGAAATCTCCTGTCTCAGGTTATAGCAGACTTTCTGCGTTATACCTGTCATAATAAAGCCCTGAACAAAGATAAATCCCGCACTTATTACATAAAGACCAAGAGTAAAGAGCAGAATAACTGCAATTTTTTCAAAGTCAATACCACCACTACCCTGGATTTTTCTCATTATGCCTTCTGCAAGTTCTGTTGTTGCCATACCCATTACCTTAGGTCCAAGTACAGAAAAGACTGTTGATGCCACTGCAAATATCATTACAGCAATAAGCGCAAATCTGTATTTTCCCATATACCTTACAAGCTGGCCAAGTGACTTCTTAAAATTCTTTGCTTTTTCGTGTTTAACAGGTTTTCTCATTAAATCTCACCTCCCAGTTCCTTCTCTGAAAGCTGAGATTTTGCAATCTGTTCATATACTGAGCAGTTCTTCATCAGTTCACTGTGAGTTCCGGTTCCTGCAATTTTTCCATCTTCAAGAACAATAATCTGATCTGCATGAAGTATAGAGCTTATTCTCTGTGCAACTACAATTTCTGTTACGCCCTTTACTTTATCTGCAAGTTCATGACGCAGCTTTGCATCTGTCTTCATGTCAAGAGCAGAAAAGCTGTCATCAAATATTAGTATTTCCGGTTTCTTTGCAAGTGCTCTTGCAATAGCAATACGCTGTTTCTGTCCCCCGGAAACATTGTTTCCACCCTGAGCAATATAGCTTTCATATTTTTCTTCTTTTGAGTTAATAAAGTCTTCTGCCTGTGCAACTGATGCAGCCTCTTCAATCTGACTCATGTCTGACTCTTCTGCACCAAATCTTAAGTTTGATTCTATAGTTCCTGAGAAAAGAATTCCTTTCTGTGGAACAAAACCAGTTTTTTCCCTCAGATATTTAAGTGGCAGCTCCCTTATATCCTTTCCATCAAGAAGTATTTCTCCTTCTGTAACATCATAGAAACGTGGAATAAGATTTATCAGGGTGGACTTTCCTGAACCAGTACTTCCAATAATTGCAGTTACCTTTCCAGGCTCAGCCTTAAAAGATATTCCTTCAAGAACATTCTCTTTAGCATCAGGATATGAAAAGCTTACATTTCTGAATTCAATTTCTCCTCTGCAGGTTTCTGGTTCCTCTGCTCCTTCTTCTGATTTTACTGATACTTCTGTAGTAAGAACTTCTGCAATTCTCTTAGCTGATGCTCCTGCTCTTGGAAGCATTACTGTTGTCATAGTCATCATAAGAAATGCCATAACAATAAGCATTGAGTATGTAATAAATGCTGTCATGGTTCCTACCTGAAGAACACCACTATCTATTTTCTTTGCTGATACCCATGTAATAAGGACTACAAGAATGTTCATAATGAGCAGCATTCCCGGCATCATCATGGTCATAACACGGTTAGTAAAGAGCTGTATTTTTCTTAAATCTCTGTTTGTTACGTCAAATCGCTCTTCTTCCTTTTCTTCACGTTTAAAGGCTCTGATTACTGGAAGACCTGTAAGTATTTCTCTTGAAACCCTGTTAAGATTATCCATAAGTTCCTGCATTTTCTTAAACTTAGGCATTGTAAGAGATATTAAAAGTATTACAAATCCCATAATAACAAGAAGTGCAAGACCTACAATCCATCCCATTCCTGCCTTTGTTTTAGCAACCATATATATGCCTCCTACACCAATAATAGGAGCATAAAGTACCATTCTGAGTATTACTGCAGTTACATTCTGAATCTGCTGTATATCATTGGTGCTTCTTGTAATAAGTGACGATGCTGCAAACTTATCCATTTCTCCATTTGAAAAGCTCATGATTTTTCCAAATACAGCTTCTCTTAAGTCCCTTCCTACTGCAGCACCTGTTTTGGCTGCAAGGTATGCTACAATTACAGCTGCAATGAGCATTACAAATGCCACTGCTATCATCTTTGAACCTGACTTAAACAGGTATGTTTTCTGTATCATATGCATATCCATACCGGCATTTTCTGCAGCAAATGCAGCGTAAGATTTTCCCATGGATTTTACTGCTGTATCCCCAGTTGTTTCTATGGTCTTTTCTATATTTTTTCTGATTTCCTCTATAACACTTCTGTCTGCCATGCCTGCAGCTTCCATTTTTTTGAAATATGGAAGTGTATCTACATACCTGTGTTCTTTACCGTCTTCATCTTCCATGGTAAAAGTCTCTATATCTGTTATGCCTGTAACGTTCTGGGATTTTAGCATTTTCTGAAAGTCCTCTTCTTTCATGTGCCCCAGGCTATGTGTTATGGCAACAGGAACAAGCAGCTTATTGTCAATCTCATTAAGCCTGTCACTGTCATTAATATTAAGACAATATATATCATTTTCTTTTGTATAACTTTCGTTCCAGAGTTTCTTTTCATTCTCATTCATGAAAATTTCTGCTTCGTGAAAGTCTTTTTCTGTAATCTTTTCCGGCAGAATATGTTCTATTCCCATACTCTGAATTCCAGTATCAATAATTTTTGAAGTGTACTGCGGCAGTGCAAGGTCACAATAGGCTTCTGCTGCAAGAAAGATTACAATTAGCAGCACCGCTTTCCAGTAGGGTGCTATGTACTTCTTAATTTCCTTCATTTCTTTTTTCCCCCCATATAATTAACCTATATATTGTATAATATTTTTGTGAAGAAAATATAAAGAAATGAAATTAAAAAAATCCGGCAGGAAATCCTGCCGGAAAGTAACTTCTGTATTTTTAAACAAAGGCATCGTAAATAGCTCTTATTGCTCTTTCGAAATCTTTGTTTCCAACTCCTACAATAATATTCATCTCACTTGAACCCTGGTCAATCATTCTGATATTAACACCAGCATCAGCTAAAGCTGTAAATAGTGATGCAGATACACCTGCTCTTCTGTTCATTCCGCATCCAACAGTTGCAATAAGTGCAATATCGTCATATACATCTATGCTGTCCGGGTTAAGCTGCTTTTCGAATGCATCAATAATATCATCCAGGCTTCCATGAAGATTCTTATCAGAAATTACAACGGACACAGTATCTATTCCACTTGGCATATGCTCGAAACTAATATCAAAGTCTTCTAAGATTGATAAAATTCTTCTTACAAAACCACGCTCTACACTCATCATATTCTTGTAAATAGTAATTACAGTAAAGTCCTTGCTTCCTGCAATACCAGTTACAATGCTGTCATTTGTTTCTTCGTGTTCTGCTGTAATAATTGTTCCCTTATCATCTGGATCATTTGTATTTCTGATGTTAATTGGAATATCTGCAATTCTTGCAGGGTAAATAGCGTCTTCATGAAGAACTGAAGCTCCCATATAGGAAAGTTCTCTGAGTTCTTTGTATGAAATCTGCTTAATAGGTTTTGCTTCTTTAATGATTCTCGGATCTGCCATCAGGAAACCAGAAACGTCAGTCCAGTTTTCGTAAATGTCAGCACCAACTGCTCTTGCTACAAGTGAACCTGTAATGTCAGATCCTCCTCTTGAGAATGTTTTGATCATGCCATCTGCACTTCCACCATAGAATCCTGGTATAACTGCATTTTCGTGCTTTGCAAGTTCTTCTCTCAGTGCTGCATCTGTTTCTTCCATAAGAAGTCTGCCTCTGTTGTCAAACTTAATAAGACCATATGTGTCTACAAAATCATATCCAAGAAATGCTGCAACCAGAACAGCGTTAAGGTATTCACCTCTGCTTGCTACAAAATCTGCTGAACATTCTTCTTTCATCTCTGCAATAATTGAATCAAAATGTGCCTGAAGGTCTGCTTCTACACCCAGGTTCAGTGCAACAGCTGTAAATCTGTCTGCAACTACCTGAAATAACTGGTCATAAGGCAGGTTATGTTCCATATGGGTTCGACATAAGTACAGGATGTCAGTTATTTTGTTATCACCATCAAATCTTTTGCCTGGTGCTGATACAACAATAAACTTTCTGTCAGGATCTGACTCAACAATCTGTTTTAACTTTCTAAGCTGGATTCCATCAGCTACTGATGAACCTCCAAATTTACATACTTTAATGCCCATATGCATTTCCTCCTTAATTGCAATATATATTTATTTTACTACTACTTTCCTTCTGGTGCAATACTTTATTGTGGTAAAGTAACAAAAAATATGCCCAAAATTATGATTTTCAGACATATTCTTTATAGTTTATGAAATTTTTTCTGATTTCTTCTTAAAAGTTTTAATATAGAAGAAGACTGCCATAACAAATGCCATTGTTTCTGAAACAGTCATGGATAGCCATACACCTGTTTCTCCAAAGAGATATGCCATGGTAAACAGCGCTATCATTACAAATACAAGACCTCTTCCAATGGAAATTGACATTGCAAACTTCGGATACTCAAGAGCTGTAAAATATCCGCAGAGTATAATTACAACCCCAAGAGGAAGGAAAGAGAAGCTGAACAGTTTAAATGCCGCAACTCCTTCTAAGAACAGTTCCATTTCAAGATGCTTATCAATAAAGAATCCAACAACTGGATCAGGATAAAGCACCCCGAGAAGGAATGAAACAATTGATGCAATGCCAGCTGTAAACAGTGCAATATGCAGAATATATCTGTGTGTTTCTGGTTCTCCTTTTCCGTGATAAAAGCTTACAAGAGGCTGCATTCCCTGATTAATTCCCATCATGGTCATAAGAATCAGCTGTGAAACATAAGCTATTACTGTATAGATTACTACTCCGTCATTTCCCGAAATAGCAATAAGCGTATTATTAAACATAAATATTATTGCACCTACTGAGAACTCTGTAACTGCATCAGCTACACCAAGCTTTGCAAATCCGAGAACTTCTTTTGGATGCCATTTTATCTTTACAAATCTGAATCCCTTTTTATTTCTAAGGAAATGCATAAAGAATATACTAAATGTCATAAGCTGTGAAAGTCCTGTAGCAATAGCTGCTCCTCCCACTCCCCATTTAAACAGAATTACAAAAACGTAGTCAAGGAATATATTTGTAAATGCTCCTGCCATAGTTGTTTTTATGGCTTTCTGTGGATATCCATCTGCCTTAATCAGTACTTCCATATTATAGGAAGTCATGTAACATGGAATAAACAGAATAATAATATGAAGATAGTCCATTACATACGGCTCAGTTTCTCCATTTGCTCCTAATATATGCGCCAGCTTGTCAAGATTAGGAATGGCAAGCAAAACCACAATCCAGGCAAGAACAAATACAGTAACAGTGCTTGTTGTAAATACTTCACTTGCTCTTTTGTAGTTGCCCTGTCCTTTGTAATAAGAAGCCCTTGTACTTGCACCTACTGCAAAGAGAATTCCAAGTGCAAAAGCTGTATTAATAAGGGGCATTGCAATGTTAACAGCTGCAAGAGCCGTTGTACTTACTCCTCTTGATACAAACATTCCGTCTACCATGGTGTAAATAGTGTACACCCACATAGCAAGAACTGACGGTACAGCAAAATGGAAAAATTTATGTTTTACTTCTTTTTTTATATCATGTGTCATTGATAATTTTTTCCTCATTTCTTTTTACTTTCCTTAAATTATAAACCTTGGTATAATACCAAGGTAAAGGAGGTTACCATGAAAGAATACTACAAAATAGGAGAAATTTCAAATCTTTACGGAATATGCACTGACTCCCTGCGATATTACGAAGAAATAGGCATACTAAAACCAAAGAGGGACTCTAACGGGTACAGAATGTACAGCATAAGTGATATAAGAACACTTAACATACTGCGTGACCTTCGTTCCGTGGGCCTTTCTATGAGTGAAATAAAAGAGCATCTTGATAACTTTGACCTGGAAAGCACGGTTAATCTTTTTGAAAGGGAAGTAGATACAATTGATAGAAAAATAGAGGAACTTAAAAATCTGCGTACAGGGCTGTTACAGCGTATTGATGAAATCCATGACCACCTTAAAGGTCCATGGGTATTTAACAAGGCTGAAGTAATTTACAAAGAGGAAAGAAAAATTCTGCAGCTGAGTGAACATGTATACAGAGACGAAAATCTGGACTTTGTAATAAAGAAACTGCAGAAAGATAATGAAGATCAGCTCTACCTTATAGGTAATGGAGATATTGGTGCAACCATTCCGCTTTCAACTCTTTCCGAAGGTACTTACGGAAACTTTAATTCGGCCTTCTGTATATGTAAAAGTGACAGCGACACGTATGATGCAGTTCTTCCTGAAGGAAACTATCTTTCTGTTACAATAAACGGCAGCTACAGATATATACCTGATGCATGGAAAGACCTTCTTTCTTACGCTGAAAAACAGGGTCTTATTCCAGTTGATGATCCAATTGAGCTATATATTATAGATAACCACGACACTAACAAAGAAGAAGAATACATTACACAGCTGCAGGTAAGAATTCTATAATACAACTTAGTCTTCTCTTTAGCAGCAACAAAAGAAACTGAAGGATAGATTCCTGAAATAAAATCATCTGTTGTTGATTTATTTCT
>SAMEA104404100__coassemble_469_pt1 | contig 44862 bp, 34 predicted proteins | sample SAMEA104404100__metabat2_high_PE_036 | metagenome-assembled genome bin SAMEA104404100 (sample SAMEA104404100) | Balaenoptera acutorostrata | reverse complement strand
TTTAAAATATAATTGTGTTAATTAAAAATGACATTACCACATTTACTATAGGTGATAGTACCCTTCCTGTAACATTCAGGATAATAAGCACCATAAGAATTGGAAAACCATTTTTATATACTGTGTAGTACCAGTCGTACTTTTCCAGTTTAAAAATCTGAGTTACAATTCCAAATCCATCAAGAGGTGGCACTGGAAGCAGATTAAATACCATAAGTACAACATTTATAGATACAACAGAAAACAGCACATCAAAAAGTACTTTTCCGAAGTTCCCCATAAGAAATGGTGCATTCAGAAGAAATACTCCCTTAATAATAAAGCAGAATACTACTGCAATAATAAGGTTCATGGTTACTCCTGCAAGACCAACCATTAGTTCTCCGCGTCTTCTGTTTTTGTAGTATCGCGGATCAATCTGAACAGGTACTCCCCATCCGAAGCCTGCAAAAATAAGTGCAACAAAGCCAAAGGGATCAATGTGAGCTGCCGGATTAATAGTAAGTCTTCCCTGCATTTCTGGAGTTGGATCTCCTAGTTTATGTGATACGTAGCCATGAGCAAATTCGTGGAAGCTTAACCCTATAATAATACCAGGGAGCATTACAAGTTTACTCATAAACCATTCCATTGGATTTGTAAATCCATAACTTAAAAGGTTCGATACTACCATAAGAATTAACAGTAGCAGAACCGGTGAATTCTTTATTCTTCTCAAAACTAATTCCTCTTTCAAAAATAATGTTGCTTCATTCTATCACAGTATTGTGATAAAAAAAAGAAGAAACAGATATTTTGAAAAAGAGCCTTCAGACTTATTACCTCAGGCTCCTTTACAATTATTCGTATTTTATTCCAGTTGAAGGGTCAGAATATTCCTTTATTCTTGACATATATGCATCCATTGCAGCTTCTTCAAATGCAAGTTCAGCATTTTGAACTCCCATTACATTTCTCATAAGCCACCTAGTAAATGGCGGATTAAGAACAAGAAACGGTCCGGTTACATATGTAGCAAAGAAGTTATTAATACGTATTCCTTCTTCTTTTACATTAAGATTAAGACCATCTCCACGAAGTGTTTTTAAGAAATATTTTTCTCTATTATCCCCTTCAGCAAAGCCGAAAAGACTTTTAAAGCCAGCTATTTTAATGGGCTCTTCAAGACTTTCATCCTTAAATTCTCCAAGATAAAGTGAATTGTATCTTACTCTGCTGTTTCTGTCTGAATCAATATCAAGTATGCCAAGTCCGTCACAGACTTTTGCACCTTCTTCAGAAATTGTCTTTCCGAAGACTTCCATTGCATTTCCTGTTACAAAGAAACATACACCTTTATCAATGCATTCTTTTATTCTTTCTTTATATGGAGTAAGGGCTTCTATTACAAGCTGCTGACCTCTTTCTGTAGTTGTTCCCATATATATAAGAGATGGTTCTTCTGTTACAAAAAGTGGCTCGTCTTTTAGTCCTGTGTTTACTACTTCTGCTTCTTGAAGGCAGTCACTCAGGTATTTAACATTAAAAAGATCTCCGTATAGATTGCATATTTCAGGAAAAAGAACTTCAATTTTCATTAGCAATCACCTCTTTCCAGAATTTCTTTTTCTACGTTCTGTTCTACATTTTTTCCTAGTACAATAGAGTCAGTTCCATAGAAAAGATATATGCTTTCACCTTTACATAGTTTTAGTGCTTTTGGAGCATCCAGTTCATTTTCAACAAATGAAATTCGGTCATCGTCAACACCTGCAATTTTAAGTCGTAAATAATAGTCCTTTGCTCTCGGTCCTGTAACTATAATGTTTTTAATATTGTCTTTTTTCAGGAATTCAAAGTCTGCATCATATAGCCAGCATATATTCTCTGACCAGTGTTTTGTATCTCCAAGGCAGTTCATCATAAGGATAAGTTCTTTGTCTCCTGGTCTTCCAGATACATAATCAAAGGCTCTTGATGCACCAAGTGCATTCTTATCCTTTGACATCTGCCTTACAATCTTGTATCCCTTTACTTCTTTTTCACTGAATCTGCTTCCTACAATATTAACTCTGGAAAGCAGTTCCTGTATTTTCTCAGGAGCATAACCAAGCTCTCTGAATAAAGAAACCACAGCAACCACATTGTAAATATTAAATACACTGTCGTTAAGAAGTCTGTAAGTATTAACACTTTCCCCTTCTTTAATTTCAATAGTCATTTTATCAAGGTCTGCATTATCAGCTACATATCTGCATTCTGCTGATTTAAAACCACAGTCAGGACAGTATGCCTTGCCAATATGGTGATATCTCAGGTTTTCGTACTTAAGCTTACCATTACATTTAGGACAGATCTGCATGTCATTAATTAAATTAATGCATTCTTTTACGTCTGTATCAAGATGTTCAATTCCAAAGTATTCTCTTTTATTTGAAGGAGCAATATTTGAAGCAATAAGGTCATCCCCATTAAGAAGAAGTTTTGTTTCAGCTGGAATTTCTTCAGTAAGAATCTTACCAATAAACTCAGGATGAGCATTTCTCATAATTGAATCTCTTGTAAGATTGTTAATTAAAAGAATATCTGGCTTAACATAAGGGAAAATTCTCGGAGCTGATCTTTCGTCAATTTCAATTAACGCTTCTTTGTACTTTGTCTTTCCAGAAAGACCTGCACCATTAATAAATGTCGTTGAAATTCCTGTAATAATGTTAGAACCCATATTGTTATTAAGAACATCTTTTCCATCTGCCTTAAACATATCTATGGCAAGATTACAGACAGTAGTCTTTCCGTTAGTTCCTGTAACCCCTATAATGTGCTCTGGTTTTCCAATGTATTTAAGGAAATCAGGACATATTTTTATGGCAACAACTCCCGGAAAGTTTGTACCATTATGTTTAGTTACCTTAAGAGCAAAAACAGAAAGCTTTGCCGCCCATAAGGCAATATAAAATCTTAATTTACCCATTGTAAAACCTTCTTTTTACCATTCAAATTCTGGTATGATTTTTTTAAGTGTTGGAATAATACCGATTCCTCCAGGTGTCTGACCTGGCAGCTGCCAAAAGTCATGAGCACAGTAGTTGTTTCCTTCAATAATAGCTGGTCCGTTTGGTGTAATAGCAACGTCCCATCCAACATATCTCATTTCAGGAACAACAAGTGCTGCCTTTTCAACCATTTCAACCGCTTCTTTAATAAATGGTACTTTGTATCCAAGAAGTGGTGTGTGACTGTATGGATGTTCTGTATAGTGTCTTCCTGCAGTTGTATCACCTGAGTGGGCAGGGAAAAGGAATTCACCTGTTTCAAGATCAACCGGACCATGTAATCCGTAGTTATCTACTACTCTGCCGTTAATACCCATCTTAAATACTGAGTAAATGCAGTGAGCTTTTCCTTCTGCATCTACAAGTGTAATCATTCTCATTGTATTTACTGAGAATGGATAAATCTTTGCAATGTCAGGATGGTTTTCAATAACATCTTCTAATGTTGCAAAACCTTTTTCTTTTACGTATGCAACAAATGCGTCAGCATCTTTGTAGTTTTCTTTAAGAAGAAGTTCACATCCGATACCGCAGCTTAAATCCTTAAGCTTGGCAAAGAACTTTTCTCTTGTGTTAAAGAATTCTCTGATTTCGTCATCAGTTGCAGTTTCAAGGTCTATTACCTGTCTTCCGATATAATCCTTAAACTTTTCATTAAATTCATTTTTATTATCAAAGTAGTGCGCATAATCATGGTCATTCATGAACATGATAAACTTTTTACTTCTCATTCTTGTTAAGTATGTATCTCTCTGCTTGTGGTTAAGATCCCAGAATTCAAAGATAACGTAATCGTTATATCCTGAACCGTATCTCATTGTGCAGTTTACCATATCAAAGAAAATTGATATTTTACTTTTTCCTGATCTTTCGTGAGCACTATTAATTGCAACCCCCATTTTCTTAAAGCTTGCCTTTTTTAAAACTCTCATTAAATACTGTACTTTATTTTCCATTTTTCCTCCCTACAAAATATCAGAAAGAAGCCTTGAAACAGCTTCCTTAAATCTGATAATAATACTTCTTTCGTTATAACCCTGTAAAGTAAGTTCATGTCCTCGCTTTACATCATCCATAAATGTTTTTTCCATTTCTCCTGCAACTCTTCTATCGTAAATTATTGCATTAGACTCAAAATTAAGTCTGAAGCTTCTCTGATCAAAGTTTGCAGAACCAATAGTTGTCACTTCACCGTCAACTGTCAGTGTTTTTGCATGGAGAAATCCACCATCATAAATAAACACCCTTGCACCTGCTCTTAGCAGTTCACCTACATAAGAATAAGTTGCCCAGTACACAAAGATGTGATCTGGCATGCAGGGTATCATTATATTTACATCAACTCCAGATTGTGATGCCATTTTCAGAGACTCAATCATACTTGGATCTGGTATGAAATATGGTGTCTGAAGATATATACTTTTTTCGGCAAATGTAATCATTCTCATCATAGACCTTTTAATTTCTTCCCTTGGAGAATTAGGTCCGCATGATAAAATCTGCACAGGAGTATTTCCTGCTTCTGCAGGAGCTCCAAAATATGCCTGAGAAAGCTCAGTATCTTCTTTTGACGCGTATCTCCAGTCCATTAAAAATCTGGCATAAAGATCCTGAACAGCTCCACCCTTTATTTTTATGTGAGTATCTCTCCAGTAACCAAATTTTCTCTTAAGTCCCAGATATTCTTTTGCAACATTAAAACCGCCAATATATCCTTTCTTGCCGTCTATAACAGCAATCTTACGGTGGTTTCTGTAATTAAGCTTAAGATTTATAAGTTTAAGTTTAGGCTTGAAGAAATATGCAACCTTGCCACCTGCAAGAATAAAGGCTTTCAGCTTTCTGTCAGAAATCATTCTGGAGCCCAGAGCATCCATCATAAGCCTTACTTCAACACCTTCTCGTGCCTTATCTGTAAGAATATCAATTAAGGCACTTCCAACTTTGTCATCTTTAAGAATATATGTCATTACATTAACAGATTTATTAGCATGCTGTATATCTTTAACAAGAGATCTGAACATGTCTTTTCCATCTGTAAAAATCTCTATGTCATTATTCTGCGTAAGATATGCATTACCATAAACCTGGTTAAGCCGTATAAGATTCTTCCACTTTTCAGCAACATCAGTTGTGTACTGAAAACTGTCTTCCTCCATTTCGCGGCTCTGTTTCTGAAGTTCTTCAGTTATTATACGCTTTTCTCCCTCTGTAACCTTATATATCTGTTTCCTTGCAATATTCTGGGAAAACAGAGCATATAGAATTATGCCTGCACCAGGAAGCACAAAAAGAACAAGTATCCATGCAAGCGTTGCTGCAGGATTCTTTCTTTCTAAGAATATAATTGCAAAGGTCAGAATAATATTAATAACATAAATGACTGAAATCCAGTCTATATTAAAGAAACTACTAAAATTAATCATAGTCAAATTACCTCTCTAACCAATCCTATAAGTATTTTCAATAATTAAATACTATTAATACTGCATCTGTAGTGCTCATTCACCGCTAAAATCACCCTCTGAGAAAAATCTTATGAAATTAACAGTGCTTATTCATATATTTTTGTATAAGATATATGAACCCGGCAATACCTGAGTTATATCAGTAGCATAGAACAGGCGTCTGATATAGCTGAGGAACTGTCCTTTATAAGAGTCATAAGACAATGGTTACCATCCTTTTGAAATTCTGACAGATATATATAAGAATTCCTTCTTATATAACTGATTAAACAGAAAAAACATATCAGAATCATACGCCTGTTTTAATTCAGGCTAATACATTATATAATTTTCTGTGTATCATTTCAACTCTTTTGGCCCACAGTTTACAAAATACTGAATTACTGCGGAAGAGATTAAAACCTTCTATTTGCCATGGACATAAAAAAGGATACACGAAAATCCTGCTTTCCTGTATCCCCCACTTCTTTTTTCTCTTAGCTTTAGTAATTATCGTATCTTTCGAACTCATCACTTTCAGCTGTTTCTTCCATTTCTTCGTATTCTGCTTCAGCTATAAGATCAGCATATGTCATAATGTACTCTTCTAATTCGTACTTAAGAGCTCTTTCAAAGTCATAAGTAAAAGAATCTCCTGTTATTTTCTCAAGTCTTGAATTTACAAGTGCATCACGAACAGTTTCTTCTGACTCTTCATCACTTTCAAGATCCCTGCAGTCTACTGTATACTCACAGGAATACCAGTTTCTGAAACGGTTAAGCTCATCTGCCAGCTTAAGAAGTGCGTTTTCCTCTTCATTTTTTACAGCTTCCGAAAGACCTTCAAGCACCCTCTTTATATTTTCAAGCAGGTTATATAAATCAATCTGGCTGTCAGGAATAGTATTCATAATATCTTCAAAGTAGTTATGAACAATCTCTCTGAAGCTTTCCATCTCTACCTCTTCAAGCAGTTCATAAATTACATCACTTTCAATTTCTGCTTCTGCTTCCACAAGATTTGCAAAGTCCTCAAAATACTGAAATTCTGCACCTGATTCTATGTCAAGATACTTTAGAAGTTCGTTTCTATCCATTTAGTCCACCCTCATTCTTCTATTATTTTATTACAATTTATGCTATACTAATAGTAATTGACATTATACAGAAAAGTTCATATCTAATCAAGTATATATGGGCTTTTAATAAAACATAAGTGAGGTACAAAATGGGAAACAATTTAAAACAGCGTAATGAAATTGAAGAAAAATATAAATGGAAAATAGAAGAAATGTATGCTGATGACGATGCATGGCAGAAAGATGTAGACGATGCACTTAACATGACTAATGACTTTGCAAAATATCAGGGACATTTAACAGAAAGTGCCGAAACACTTGCAAAAGCACTAAAGGATAAAGACACAATCTGGATGAAAATAGAGAAGGCATTTGTTTATTCCAGAATGAAACTTGACGAAGATAACCGTGTTTCTAAACATCAGGGAATGCTTGACAAAGTAAACAGCTATGTGGCTCAGATTGCTGCACAGATGAGCTTCTTTACTCCTGAACTACTTTCAGCATCAGAGGAGACTATAAGAACATATATAAATGAGTGCCCTGATTTAAAACTATACGAATTTATGCTGGAAGACATTATGCGTGAGAAGGAACACGTTCTTTCTGCTGAAGCAGAAAATCTTCTCGCTCAGCTAAGCGAAGTAACTGATACATCAGACTCAGTATTTACTATGCTTAACAATGCAGATATGCGCTTTGGCAAAATCAGAGACGAAAATGGTGAAGAAGTTGAACTTACTCACGGTAACTACATTACATTTATGCAGAGTCACAACAGAGATGTAAGAAAAGAAGCCTTTACTCACGTTTACGAAGCATACAAAGGCCTTATTAATACAATTTCTTCTCTTTACAATTACAATGTAAAGACTGATGTAATCGGAGCAAGAATAAGAAAGTATGATTCAGCAAGATCAGCAGCCATGTCAGGCGGCAATATTCCTGAAGAGGTTTATGATAACCTTCTGTCAGTAGTTCATGAGTATCTTCCAGTAATGCACAAATACCTGGAACTTCGTAAAAAGGTTCTTGGCGTTGATGAACTTAAAATGTATGACATATATGTTCCTCTTGTAGAACTTCCTAAGATTGATATTCCTTACGAAGAAGCTGTCGAAATAATGAAGGAGGCCCTTGCCCCTCTTGGAGAAGAATATATAGAAAGATTAACTAAAGGTGTTAAAGCAGGCTGGATTGACGTTTACGAAAACGAAGGAAAAACAAGTGGTGCTTACAGCTTTGGTTCATATGACAGTTTCCCATACATCCTTTTAAACTACACTAATACTCTTAACGATGTATTTACAGTAGTTCACGAAATGGGTCACTCCATGAATTCAAGCTATACAAGAGAAACACAGCCATACGTTTACGGAGGTCACTCAATCTTTACTGCAGAAGTTGCTTCCACAGTAAATGAAGCACTTTTAATGAGACATCTGTTAAACAAAGAAGAAGATCCTGAAATGAGAAAATATCTTCTTAACACATATATTGAAGCTTTCAGAACTACACTTTTCAGACAGACAATGTTTGCAGAATTTGAGCACCTTGCACACAGATATGTAGAAGAAGGTGGAAGCCTTACTGCTGAATGGCTGTCAGAAACATATGACAGACTTAACAGAGATTATCACGGACCTGCCCTTTCTGATGACGAGTATATCAGATACGAATGGTCAAGAATACCTCATTTCTACAGAAGTTTCTATGTGTACCAGTATGCAACAGGATATTCTGCAGCAACTGCAATTTCTTCAAAAATCCTTAATGAAGGTGCTCCTGCAAGAGACGCATACAAAGAATTCCTGAAATGCGGTGAAAACGACTACCCTATTGAACTTCTAAAGATTGCAGGAGTTGATATGGGCACAAAAGAACCTGTTATTCAGGCAATGGAAACATTTAAATCTCTTGTAGAAGAACTAGAAAGCTTATTATAGGGAGTAAAATGGACAGAAAAATATATATATACGCTAATGATACAGAAACATCAAAGCGTACAGAAAGAAAACTGAAACAGAAGCTTGATGCTGCAGGTTTTGCAGTACTTCCAAAGTATTATGATGACATAGAGCTTCTGTTCTGTATTGGCGGAGACGGTACATTCCTAGAGGCAATCCATAAGTTTGACTTTCCTTCAATGCCTATTGTAGGGATTAACACAGGTCACCTTGGATTCTTCCAGGAGGTCTCACCTTCAAAAATTGATGATTTCATCTTTAATTACAAATGTGGAAAGTTCTCAGTTCAGGAGCTTTCCACAGTAAAGGTTCATGTTCGTTCTGATAACAAGGTCTACGAACACACTGGCCTTAACGAAGTTGCTGTAAAAAGTGATTCCACTTATACAGTTCACCTTAATATTTCAATTGGCGGTTCTTTTATAGAAAGATACAGCGGAGACGGCCTTCTTGTGGCAACACCGGCAGGAAGCACGGCCTACAACTATTCCCTTGGTGGAAGCATTGTAGATCCAAGGCTTAAGCTTCTTCAGGTTACTCCGATTGCCCCAATGAATACCATTGCATACCGTTCCTTTACATCAAGCATTCTTCTTCCATCTGACCTGTCACTTGGAATCGTACCAGACCTTGAAAATGCAAAGGGACCCCTTGCCATTGTATGCGATGGATACACATACAAATATGATAATATTGACGAAATAGAAGTAAGTTTCTCAGACAGACACGTACATCTTATGCGTTTTGAGGACTATGACTTCTGGACAAAAGTAAAAAGTAAATTCTTATAGAGGTATTATGAGCAAATTCAGATATATAGTAACAGAGGAAGACAAAGGATTACCCGTAAAAAAATTAATTCGTACAAAGTTCTCTTTTTCATCAAGACTTATGACAAAGTTAAAAATACAGAAACTTATCTATCTTAATGGTGAGCAGGTTCAGGGCTGGATTACCCCGGAACCAGGTGACGTAATCACAGTTGAACTACCAGAAGAAAAAAGTGACTTTCCTGCTGAAGATATTCCAATTACACCTGTTTATGAAGATGATGATATTATGATAATTAACAAGCAGCCAGGTGTTACAGTTCATCCTACAAAAGGACATCCATGTCACACCCTTGCAAATGGTCTTATGAAGTATATGGAAGATACCAGTCAGAGCTTTAAAATCAGATTTATTAACAGGCTCGATATGGATACATCAGGATGCATTGCAGTTGCAAAGAACTCACATGCTCAGGATGATTTTACAAAACAGATGAAAGCAAATACAACCAGAAAAGAGTATCTTGCCATAGTTAATGGAATAGTAGAAGAAGATGATTTTACTATTAACCTTCCCATAGGACGTCCTGACCCTTTAGACCTCAGAAGAAGAGTTATGGATGATGGCTACCCTTCCATTACACATGTACACGTTGTTGAAAGATTAAAAAAAGATAATGGATACACTCTTATTCAGCTTCTTCTTGAAACAGGAAGAACACACCAGATAAGAGTTCATATGACACATCTTGGCCACATTCTTCTAGGTGATAAACTTTACGGAGACAATAGCGAAAAGTATATTGACAGGCAGGCACTTCACGCTTACAGACTTTCTTTTAAACATCCTGTAACAGGAGAAGAAATCACAGCGGAAGCTCCACTTCCTTCTGATATGGAAAGAGCACTTGAAATGCTCAGGGAATAGAAAAATGAGCAGGCAGAATTCAGCTGCCTGTTTTTATTTTTTTCTTTAAACTGTATACATTTTATGATAAAATGGAGCAGATATTTTATATAAAGGGGATTTTTAAAAAATATATGATAAAAGACAGATTAAAATTTATACTGCCTTCTGCACTTGGAATACTACTGTTTATGTTCCCTATGAACTTAGATGGCAACTGGACAATTCTTATTAAATACATTGCAGATCATGTATATGTTGCAGTTGAACATATACTTCCCATGCTCTGCCTGCTTATTATGACAGCTTCTGCTGTTTTATCCTTACTAGGTTATTTCAGACCTTCAATTCTGGAACATCACGAAATCCTTAAAGAAGGACTTCACATAACTCCCGCAAAAGTTATTTCACGCATCTTTGCAGTATTTGTAATCCTTATTACATACCTGGAATATGACAATGGAATATTTTCATATATAAGTGACCACAACACAGGAGGGTTTGTGCTTCATCACATGCTTCCGCTACTTGTTGTAGTTGATACCATAGCTTCCTTTCTGCTTCCACTTCTTCTTGATTTCGGACTTCTTGAATATATCGGGGCAAAACTGATGAAGGTTATGAGACCTCTTTTCAGGCTTCCCGGAAGAGCTGCTATTGACTGCATTACATCCTGGGTCGGAGACGGAACTCTTGGAGTAATTCTTACTCATCACCAGTACGAAGACGGACATTACTCAGAAAGAGAAGCTGCTGTAATTGCTACAACCTTTTCCGCTGTATCAATTACTCTCAGCCTTGTAATACTTTCTGAAGTAAACCTTATGGAGTATTTCGGACTATATTATCTGTGTATATGTGGCGTAGGCTTTGTATGCGCCATAATATTACCAAGAATACCACCGCTTTCATTAAAAAAAGATGTATATCTTACAGATGAACACAGAGTAAGTGAAGAAACTCCTGACGAGCACGAAAATTCACATTCCTATGGCCTTGAGCTTGCAGTTAAGAGAGCTTCAAAACACAAAAGCATACGTCCTTTTTTCCATCATGGCGTTTCAAATACACTTACCATGTGGCTGAATGTTCTTCCTACTATTGTAACTATAGGTTCTTTATCACTTATTGTTGCAATGAACACTGATATATTTACCATTATGGGTAAACCATTTATTCCTCTTCTGGACTTCTTCAGAATTCCAGAAGCAGCAGAAGCTTCTCAGACACTGGTAGTGGGCTTTATCAGTATATTTACTCCTGCCATGCTGGCAGAAGAACTTATTGTAACTGAAATGACAAAGTTCATAATAGCTGTAGTATCTGTAACACAGCTGATCTATTTATCAGAAATCGGCAGTCTTGTTATAGGGCTTAAACTGCCTGTAAAGCTTTACGAACTTTTCATTATATTTATAGAGCGAACTATAATCTCACTTCTGATTATCTGTCCTGTAGCTCAGATTATATTCTCGTAATAAAGTAAAGATACAATTGACCTATAGAAAAGGAGCCACAGCATGGCTCCTTTTTCGATTATACATATTCTGCTATTTATTCAAGAACTTCCTTTGCTCTGTCAGCACTTTCCTTTGCATCTTTAACATAGAAGTCTGCTCCTATTTCCATGGCATATTCGTATGTAAGTACTGCACCACCAACCATGATTTTAGCATCAGGTGCTTCTGCCCTTAGAAGCTCAATGGTTTTCTTCATAGCTGGAAGAGTTGTAGTCATAAGTGCTGAAAGCCCTACAAGTTTCACATCATCTTTTTTTACTGCTTCAAGCACTGCTTCAGCTTCCACGTCTTTTCCAAGGTCTATTACTTCATATCCGTAATTTTCTAATATTACTTTTACAATATTCTTTCCAATATCGTGAATATCACCTTTTACTGTTGCAGTAACCACCTTTCCTCTTGACTCTGTTTCAACACCGCTTTTTTTAAGATGTGTTTTTACCACATCAAAAGCAACCTGCGCTGTAGAAGCAGTAAGCATTAACTGAGGAATAAATATTATACCCTTTTCGAAGTCTTTACCTGCTCTGTCAAGAACAGGAATAAGCTGTGAGTTAATAATATCCATTGCTGATACAGTCTTAAGCTCTTCAGTTACAATTTCCCTGCATCTGCCGTTAAGACCATTTCTTATGGCATACTCAAGTTCACTAAGACTCTCCACATTTTTTTCTGTTTCTCCTGCTACAGTAACTGTTTTCTTCTCTGAACTGTATTTCTTAATATACTGAGCTGCACCTTTATCCACATTCATTATCAGGTTATATACTGCAACGCTTTCCATCATTTCTGCAGAACCCGGGTTCATAATTGGAAGATCAAGTCCTGCATAAAGAGCCATCTGAAGGAAATTATGGTTAATTATTCCTCTGTTAGGAAGGCCAAATGAAATATTAGAAACTCCAAGAACAGTTTTAAGCCCCAGTCTGTTTTTAACAATTTCAATTGCCTTAAGAGTGTTTGCTGCGTTTTCCTGTTCAGCTGAAACAGTTAAAGTAAGGCAGTCAATAAAAATATCACGTTTTGGAATTCCTGTTTCAAGTGCCCTCTTCATTATTTTCTCTGCAATTTCTACTCTTTTTTCCACAGTCTTCGGAATACCTTCTTCATCAAGAGTAAGACCTATTACTGCAGCTCCATATTTCTTCACAATAGGAAGAATTGTATTTAGAGACTTCTCTTCTCCATTAACAGAGTTAACAACAGCCTTGCCGCTATACACTCTTAAAGCTGCTTCAATAACCTCCGGATCGTTGGAATCTATTACAAGTGGAGCATTTGTTATACCCTGAAGGTTCTTAATTACATTTACAATAACTTCTTTCTCGTTAAGTCCTGGTACTCCTGTATTTACATCAAGAAGCTCAGCACCATCTCTTATCTGGTCAGCTGCCTGGTTAAGAATATAGTCCATATTACCTTCTAAAAGAGCTTCCTTAAGTTTCTTCTTTCCTGTAGGATTAATTCTCTCCCCTATAACTCTCGGTCTGTCAATCACTACAGTATTTTCTGGTGTGCACACTGCTGCAGGTATACAGGGATTCTGTTTAACATATTTTTTAGTAGCAAAAAGATCTGCAATTTCCTTTATGAATTCTGGATTTGTACCACAGCATCCTCCCACAAATTTCACGCCATAAGGAATTAATTCTGCTGTAAGTCTGGCAAATTCTGCTGGTCCCACAAGGTATTTTCCTGTTGCAGGATCAGGAAGACCTGCATTAGCCTTAGAAACAATAGGAAGTGTTGTCCACTTGCTCAGAGTTTCTATTAAAGGTCTGAACTCTGCTGGTCCAAGAGAACAGTTAAGACCTATGGCATCAGCTCCAAGCCCCTCTGCAGTAAGAGCCATGGACCTTATTTCTGTTCCTGTAAAAGTTCTCATATCCTTCTCGAAACTCATTGTGCATATTACAGGAAGATCTGTTTCTTCTTTCGCTGCAATAAGAGCTGCTTTAAGTTCATAAAGATCAGTCATGGTTTCAATAACAATAAGGTCTGCGCCTCTGCCAGCTCTTATCTGTCTTTTAAATACTTTTACGGCCTCTTCAAAAGGAAGATTTCCGTTAGGCTCAAGAAGTCTTCCTGTAGGGCCTATGTCAAGGGCTATCTTAACGTCTTTACCTGACTCGTAAACAGCTTCCTTTGCATTTCTGATAGCAGCTTCCATAAGTTCTTCCACAGTATATCCCGAGCCTTCTGTTTTAAACTCTGTTACACCAAAAGAACAGGTATTAATCATGTTACATCCTGCATCAATATATGCTCTGTGAATAGCTTTAACATCCTCGCCATTAGTAATATTAAGTACTTCGGAAACCTTACCTGTATCAAGTCCCCTTTCCTGGAGCATGGTTCCCATGGCTCCGTCCATAATAATAAATTCTCTGTTATTAAAAAGTTCTGTAATTCTGCTCAAAACTAATGCTCCTTTAGAATAGATTTTTTATACCGTCATTAATGCGCTTTGCAATATACGGGTTATTCATTGTATAGAGGTGTATTCCCTGAACACCTTCCGAAACAAGATCTACAATCTGGTCAACAGCATAGGCAATACCTGCATCTCTGAGTGCCTCTGGCCTGTTCTCATACTTTGCCATCATCTTTGTAAACTTAGGTGGAAGTGATGCTCCGCAGAGACTTACCATTCTTTCTATCTGCTTTTTGTTTACAACTGGCATAATACCTGCTTCTACAGGAACGTTGATTCCTGCAATTCTTACTTTTTCAAGAAAATCAAAGAAGTATGTGTTGTCAAAAAAGAGCTGTGAAATCAGGTGTTCTGCTCCTGCATTAACCTTTTTTTTAAGGTTTAGAATGTCATCCATTGCATTTTCGCTGTCAACATGGCCTTCCGGATAACATGCACCTGAAATACCAAAGTCATACCCTTCTTCTTTAATGAAAGTAATAAGTTCTGAAGCATGATGAAAATCATCTTTAGGTGCAACCTCAGGAACAATATCTCCTCTTAAAGCAAGAATGTTATCAATATCATTTTCTTTAAGTCTTTCTAATACAGTTCTTACTTCATCCCTTGTAGAATTTACGCATGTAAGGTGAGCTGCAGAAACAATGCCATACTCATGCTTTATGGCTGAAGCAATTTCACATGTTGAATTGTCGGCAAGACTTCCACTTGCGCCATATGTTACACTGATAAAGTCAGCATCAAGGTCTTTTAGCTCATCCAGAGTCCTGTATATTGTTTCAATGGGGTTATTTCTCTTTGGTGGAAAAACCTCCAGTGAAAAAACTGTTTTGTCTTCTTTAAATAAATCTTTAATCCTCATACTCTACTCCTTTTCCTTTATATATATATTCATGTCAACATATCCCTCAATACCGCTGACAGAACCTGAATCTGTATACTGCCACATGTTATACATCATATTAAAATCAGTTAAATCTGTATAATGTGCAAGCCACAATCCGTAGTCAGTTAAATACCTCATATCTATATTGTTATAAAGCCATGTTGGATTTCCATATATAACAGGTTCATATCCATTCCTCTTTATAACTTCACAGAAAGCATCTGCAATTTCTGTTCTTTCCTTTACTGTAAGATGATTAATTCTATCAGAGCCAGCTACAGGCTCCATATCAAAAGCTACAGGAAGATTTACACCTTTTCCTCGTATATTTCTTACTACAAATCGTGCCTCTTCAATGGCCTCATCTGTATTTACAGCCTGTGAAAAGAAATATACTCCTTTATTAAGTCCTGCCTTATCTGCCCCTTCCATATTAGCACTAAATCTGTCATCAAGATTCAGCTTTCCGGCATCAGCGCCTCTGTAACCAAGCCTTATCATTACACCTGAAATCCCGTAAGCCTTTACGCTTTCAAAGTCAACTTCCTGCTGAAAAGTTGAAATATCAATTACAGTTTCTCCTTCATATTTGTCATCTTCATAGAAAACTCTGCCATTTTCCATGCTGAAATTCTCTGCAAGGTATGGACTTACTGCTATGTCTTTTTCTTCTCCAAGTCCATTGTATTTTCCAAGCATTACATATGAAGAAACAGAAATAAGGGTAACTGCAAGAACTGCTACCGCTGTAAGAATCACAGTCTTATTCTTAATATATACTTTTTTCTTTCTTCTTTTTTTTGCCATGCATTTATTTTACCATAGCATCATCATTAATAAAAGTTAATTTGACTAAAAGCTGTTTCCGCTATATGATATATAGGATATAGATCTGATTTTAGAGTTAGAAGGTGAATTGCGATGATTAATTATGAAGACCTATCAAAAAAAATAATCGGATACAGACACGATCTGCATCAGATTCCAGAACTTGGTTTTCTGGTATACAAAACAAGCGACTACTGCCGCCATGTTCTTGAGCAGTTTGACTGTAAAATTACAACTATTGTTTCCACAGGATTACTTGCTTACTTTGATTTTGGAGCAGAAGAAACCATTATTTTCCGTGCTGATATGGATGCCCTTCCTATAGAAGAAAACACAGGACTTGAGTTTGCTTCCACCCACGAGGGATGTATGCATGCCTGCGGTCATGACGGACACATGTCCATTATGCTGGGATTTGCTGAAGTACTTGATAAATACAAGTCAGAAGGAAGAAACATGAGATACAATGCTCTCCTTTTATTTCAGCCTGCAGAAGAAACCATAGACGGAGCTTTAAGAATATGTAATACAGGTATTTTTGACGAATACAATATAAAAGCCATTTTCGGACTTCATTTATGGCCTACCCTTTCAAAGGGAGAAATAGCCTCAAGGCCAGGTCCCATGATGGCAAAATCAACTGAAGTAGATATTGATTTTGAAGGAGTAAGCGCTCACTGCGGAGATCCGGAAAATGGTGTCGATGCCCTTGAAGCAGCATCTCACTTCATCTATGATATTTATCAGTTTAAAAGAATATATATTAAAGATAACAGCGTACTGAAATTTGGTATGATGGAAAGCGGCACAGTAAGAAATGCTATTTCTCCTTTTACTCACCTGAAAGGAACCATGAGAACTTTTCATGAAGACACATGGGAAATGCTTACCCACGCCATGGAATATCTTGGAGACGCATGTGAAAAGAAATATGATATTAAATTCCACCTGGATGTAAGTAAAAGCCATCCTGCCGTTATTAACGAAGAAGGTCTTTATAACGAAATAAAGCCATATATTGTAGATAATCTTAACTATGTGGAACTAAGAAAGCCCGTCCTTATTGCTGAAGACTTCTCTTTCTTTGAGAAACAGCTTCCAGGAGTATTTTTCTTCCTTGGAACAGGAAGCGGCATTCCACTTCACAGTGATAACTATACCTTTGAAGAGGATGTCCTTATAGAAGGTGTTAAACTGTTTAATACACTTTTTACAAATATGTAATCTTAATGCCCTGCTTATTGCAGGGTTTTTTCTTTTCCCCCTTGACATTTCTATTCAAAGTGGTAAATTATACTATGTACTTAGCACTCATACAGAAAGAGTGCTAACAGTTTTGTTTATATATTTTTTTAATATACGGAGGGGTTTAGAAATGGCAAAGAAACAGTTTAAAGCTGAATCAAAAAAATTACTTGATCTTATGGTCAACTCAATTTACACACACAAAGAAATCTTTTTAAGAGAACTTGTAAGCAACGCAAGCGACGCTCTTGATAAGCTATACTATCAGAGTCTTCAGTCTGGAGACACAGGAATTAAAAGAAGTGACTTTAACATTTTAATTACACCAGACAAAGAAAATCATACTCTTACAATTTCTGATAACGGTATTGGTATGACAGCTGAAGAATTAGAAGCAAACCTTGGAACTATTGCAAAAAGCGGAAGTCTTGCATTTAAACAGGCTCACCCTGCAGATGAAGAAGAAAAGAAAGCAAAAGGAATCGATATTATCGGTCAGTTCGGTGTAGGTTTCTACTCAGCATTTATGATTGCTGACAGAGTTACAGTTACTTCAAAAGCATATGGCAGCAACGAAGCAAACGTATGGGAATCAAAAGGTGCTGACGGATATACAGTTACACCATGCGAAAAAACATCACACGGAACAGATATTGTTCTTTATCTAAAACCAGAAACAGAAGACGAAAATTATGATACATACTTAGAAGAATACACAATCAGAAACCTTATTACTAAGTACTCTGACTACATCAGATACCCTGTTCAGATGATGGTTACAAAGAGAAAACCAGTTGACGGACAGCAGATGGAAGAAGGAAAGGCTCCTGAAATGGAAGAATACAAAGAGTTAGAAACTCTTAATACTATGGAACCAATCTGGAAACGTCAGAAGAGCAAGGTAAAACCAGAAGACTACAACGAATACTATAAGAACAAATTCGGTGACTATATGGACCCTGCCAAGGTTATAAGAACAAGTGTAGAAGGTGTATCAAGCTATACTGCCCTTCTTTTCATTCCTCAGCACACACCATATGATTACTATACAAAAGACTTCGAAAAAGGCTTACAGCTTTACTCATCAGGTGTAATGATTATGGATAAATGCCACGAACTTCTTCCTGATTACTTTAATTTCGTAAAAGGTCTTGTTGACTCACAGGATTTATCACTTAATATTTCCCGTGAAACTCTTCAGCACGACAGACAGCTTAAGAACATTGCAAAGAACTTAGAAAAGAAAATCAAGAATGAACTTCTTGACTTCTTAAAGAATGACCGCGAAGCTTACGAAAAATTCTTTGAACACTTTGGAAAACAGCTTAAATATGGAATTTATGACGACTTCGGAATGCACAAAGAAGTTCTTCAGGATCTGGTTCTCTTCTATTCATCAATGGAAAAGAAAATGGTTACATTCAAAGAATATGTTGCTAAAATGGGCGAAGAACAGAAATATATTTACTATGCAGCTGGAGAATCTGTTGATAAGATTGACCTTCTTCCTCAGACAGAATTTATTAAGGATAAGGGTTATGAAATTCTTTACTTAACTGACGAAATAGATGAATTTGTTCTTCAGATGATGCACGACTACGACGGCAGAGAATTTAAGTCAGTGTCAGCTGATGATATTGCTGTAGAAGATGAAACAAAAGAAGAAATAAAGAAAGCTGAAGAGGATAACAAGGAAATGCTTGACTTCATTAAAGAATGTCTTGGTGATAAAGTAACAGAAGTCAGACTATCCCCTCGCCTTAAAAATTCAGCAGTATGCTTAACAACAAAAGGCGGACTTTCACTTGAAATGGAAAAAGTTCTTAACCAGATGCCAGGAGCTGAAGAACAGATGATAAAGGCTGAACGTATTCTGGAACTTAACCCTGATCACGCAGTAATGGAATCACTTAAGAAAACTTATGCTGAAGATAAAGACATGGTTAAAATGTATGCAGGCCTTCTATATAACCAGGCACTGCTTATTTCAGGACTTACAATTGAAAACCCTGTTGAATTCAGTGAAGATATCTGCAGACTTATTGCAAAATAGCAGGGAATACTGAATTTTAAAAAAAGCTGGAAGAAATACATTCTTTCAGCTTTTTCTTTTTAATACAGCTTATCTTGCATAGAGAGCAAGACCAACAAGAAGGCATCCATCAATATAGTTAATGCCCTTCTCATCCATATATGCTGTAAGTTCATCACTGCCTGCTCCAGGCTGAATAACCACAACTTTAAAATCTTTTTTACATTCTTTAAGAAGCTTCAGTCCCTTTACAGGATTAATGCACATATCAATTACATCAATGTTCCCTTCTATATCATTAACAGAATCAAGTTCTTTACCTACTCCATAAGCTGTATATCCCTTGTTTTCAAGTCCGTTTTTTATGACGAAGGCATATTTATCAGGGTTAAGCGTATCGCCCAGAACAGCAAATGTTTTCTGCTGCATAATCTCTTTAAGTTCCATATACATTTTCCTTTCATTACTTATTTGCATATATTTTACCATATAATCAGAATAAATCTGTGATAAAGTTACAAAAAATATGTTTAAAAAGTATTATTTAGGTGTATAATATTTCTATATGTAAAATATATAAACATTAGAGAGAAAAGGAGAATAAAATGTTTGGTAATATTTTAGAAGGTAAGACTGCTGTAATTACAGGAGGAACAAGAGGTATCGGATTTGCTACTGCAAAATCATTCTTAGAAAATGGTGCAAAAGTAGTTATTTTCGGAACTCGTCAGGCTACAGTTGACAAGGCAATAAAAGAACTGAAAGAAATCAATGCAGATTTTGATGTTGAAGGAATGTGGCCAAATCTTCTTGACTACTATGTTGTTGACGAAGTTTTAGATCAGATCGCAGAAAAATTCGGCGGACACATTGATATTTTTGTGAACAATGCAGGATTAACTTCAAGAGATTCACTGTTTGACTACAAGCCAAGTGATTTTGATCAGATTATTGACGTAAACGTAAAAGCAGTGTTTAACTGTTCAAAGAAAGTTGCAACAATTATGAAGCATCAGGACGGCGGAGTTATTCTTAACACAAGCTCCATGGTAAGTTTCTACGGACAGGCTATTGGATGCGGATACCCTACTTCAAAGTATGCTGTAAACGGTCTTACAAAATCTCTTGCAAGAGAACTTGGACCTTACAACATCAGAGTTAATGCTGTAGCTCCCGGAGTTATTGATACTGATATGTTCAGTAACCTTCCGGAAGATATGATTGACAGAGTGTCAAAAGGTATTCCTCTTCAGAGAATCGGAAAGGCAGAAGACATTGCTAATGCATTTACATTCTTAGCAAGTGATCTTGCAAGCTACATCTCAGGAGCAATTCTTTCTGTTGACGGAGCATTAATTAAATAACATGATACATATAAAAGACGGAAAAGCAAAGCTCTTCCGTCTTTTAGTCTGTTTATTTACATCACGTCTTCCCATATTGCTTCGCACTCTTCTGGTGTACACTTCCTTATTACTTTCTTTGTCTTATCATATGGATAAGGTACTTCTTCTTCTTTAAAGTATTCAACCTTTCTGACTAATGCAACATCCTTATGATTATCCTTCCCTGCAGGAACAATTACAAAATCCTGCTCATCAATACTGTCATCGTCTGTAACATAGTAATAGGTTCTGCAACCTTGCTCAAATTCAACACTTAAATAAATATATTCGTCACTACATCTTCTGTTTCTTCCATATGCAGACATATTGAAAAGAGATACACCGTCATAAAACCTGACAAAATAGTATACTTTCTGTATAAATTCTGCATAATCAGATGGAAGTCCACGTTTATCAAATGTACCCTCTAAGACTTTTACAGCCCCCTTTTCAGTTTCTATAGTAAACGTATATAATCTTTCACTGTTTGGATCATTAATAACATTATCAGGGTTTCCTTCAGTATATGAGAAAAGATATTTAACATTAAAACTATCAAGAAGACTCTCTATACCACCTTTAATGTGATACTCTGTATTTACTATGCATTCTTCATCTATTCCCTTTGAAATCTTAAGCGTAGATGTTTCTCTGTCTATTATTATTTTTTCTGAATAGCAGAATTCGTATTCTTCGTCTTCAGAATCCCCCTTCATATTATTTCTATATTCCAGTATAATCTTGTGAACTGAATCAAATACAGCATTGCCATCAATTGCATAAACAGATTTTCTGTTAAGTATATCTCTTGTTAAGGCTGAAAGTCCTGCACTATTATTGCCAGTTGCTGAAAGTGATCCACTGAAAGTATGTGTCTTGCCATCTTCAGCTGTTAATTCAATATCAAACATCCCTGTGTCAGTACAGAATACAGGCTCATAATCATCGAAGTATTCTTCGTATGCACTTATAAGTGTCCTGCTTTTTTCTTTATCAATTCTGAAAAACAGGCTTCTTAAATTAACTCCATCAACATTATATCCACTAAGCCATACCATTCCTTTACTATTAAATGTAAGGCTCTGTCGTATTTCTTCATCTGGTTCAGGGCTTAGTCCATAGCAGGCTGCATTACTGCTAAGATGTATCTTCTTTACATTTCCTATAAGCCCCGGTGAATCATAATCAGAAAGATCTAATAGCCTTTTAAGTGCCAGATTAAACCACCTGACTCCTTCTATGCAGAATATTGATGGCGATGCAATATCAAAATAATATTTCCATCTGCTGACAATGGCAGATCCTATCAGATCAATATCATCAATTTCAGAAATCACTTTTCTGAGACTTCTGTAATCATACGCTGCTTCTCCATATTGCATACAGAATAAATTTTCACATTCTCTGTCAAAGCCCAGATCTATTAAATCATCAATCATAGATAGAGCAATGCGATCATCATCTCTTTCTGTCCTGCTATTAAATATTCTAAGCCATTTAAGTGCAAAACTGTTAATATCTTTACGTCTTCCCACAAATTCACCTCCCGATTATTCTCTATTCTGTTTCAATTATATCACAAATTAATATACATCAGGCAAAGTTATGGCATTCTCCATATTCTGCATAAAAAAACTGCCATATCAGTATACCTGAAATGACAGTCATATATATAAATTAATCCTCTACAGATTCACCTTCTAATTTTGCAATCTTCTTAGCTTCCATTCTGTTAACTACCACAGCGCACGCTGCATCTCCTGTAATATTAAGTGTTGTTCTTCCCATATCGAAGATTCTGTCTACACCTGCTACAAGAGCTATACCTTCAACTGGAAGTCCAACGCTCTGAAGTACCATGGCAAGCATAATCATTCCTGCACCAGGAACTCCTGCTGTACCAATTGATGCAAGTGTTGCAGTAAGAACAATTGTAATCATCTGACCAAATGTAAGGTCAATTCCATAGCATGATGCAATAAAGATTGCGCATACTCCCTGGTAAATTGCTGTTCCATCCATATTAATAGTTGATCCAAGAGGAAGGATAAATGAAGCAATTTCCTTTCTTACTCCAAGTCTTTCTGTACATTCAAGGTTAAGAGGAAGTGTTCCAACTGATGATGCTGATGAAAAAGCAAACAGAATAGCCGGAGCCATTTCTCTGAAGAAGTCAAGTGGGCTTACCTTTCCAAGAACCTTAACTGATGCTGAATAAATAAATACAGCATGTAAAATATAGCAGCCATATGCAACAAGAAGTACCATGGCAAGTGAACCTAAAATTGCAGGTCCGTTTTCTGCTACTACTGGGCATAGAAGACAGAATACACCAATTGGAGAAAGCTTGAGAATAAGGTCCATAACCTTCATAAATACTTCGTTTAAGCTTTCTACAAGTTCTCCTGCTTTAATTCCCTTTTCTCCTGCAAGAATAATTCCAAAGCTTATTAAAATAGCCATTACAATTACCTGAAGCATATTAGCTTCTGCCATTGGCGCAATAAAGTTATTAGGGAAAATATTTACAATAACATCCATCATCTTTGTTGCAGCTGCTGGTTCATATGATAATCCTGTAGTTGAAAGTACAGGGAACAGCCCCTTTGCAATGTTACCAACAAAAAGTCCTATAGTAATGGCAAATGATGTAGTAACAATATAGAAAACTACTGTTTTCCAGCCAATTGCACCGACTTCCTTAATGTCCTTCATTGAAATTACACCTGACATAATTGAAAAGATTACAACAGGAACTACAACGAATTTAATAAGGTTAAGGAATATAGTTCCAAAAGGTTTAATATATTCAACAGCAAACCCTGAGTGATTAACCATTAAAACGCCCGCAATAATAGCAAGAACAAGGGCTACAAAAATCTGTCCTGCCAGTGATAACTTTCTTTTTTCCATAAATGTCCTCCAATTAAATATTTTTTCCACAAAAAGAGAGGCTTCGTACAGATCAGACTCATCTGCACAGGAGTCTCTCGTTGTTTTTAACCTATTTTTCTAACAGACAAATACACTCTGTGTGTTTTGTCATTGGAAAATTGTCAAAAGGTTTAAGGTATTTCACCTTATAGCCTGCATACTGGAACTGTTCCAGATTTATAGCAAGTGTTTTCGGATTGCAGGAAATATATACAATCTGTTTAACACCATAGCCTGTTATTTTGTCAACTGCTTTTAAGCTCATGCCCATTCTTGGTGGGTCAACAACAATAACCTCAGGCTTTGTTTCTACTTCTTTAAGAACTTCGAATACGTCACCTGCAATGAACTGGCAGTTGTTAAGTCCGTTAAGTTCAGCATTTTCTTTTGCTGCTTCCACTGCTTCTTCTACAATTTCAACACCTACTACGTTCTTTGCTTTAAGAGCAAGAACCTGGCTGATTGTGCCTGTTCCGCAGTAAAGATCAAATACTGTCTTTCCTTCAAAGTCATCAATTAAATCAACAGCTTCTCTGTATAATCTTTCTACAGCTTCAATATTTGTCTGGAAGAAAGAAAATGCACTCACCTTAAATTTAAGGCCCATAATTTCTTCCATGTAGTAATCTCTGCCATAAAGAGTTTTGATTTCTTCGCATGTTACTTTGTCAGCAATATTGTCATTAAATGTACGAAGAATACCTACAATATTGTTTTCTAATGGAAGTGAAAGAAGTCCTTCTTTAAAGCCCTCTTCATCAAAATCATTACTGAATGTAGTAACAATATTAACAAGAAGTTCTTTTGTTCTTACACCTTTACGGATAATAAGATTGCGAAGAAGTCCGTCATGACGCTTCTTATGATAGTGTCTGTATCCGTGCTCCTTGGCAAAATCAAGTGTATATCTCAGAATCTTGTTAAAGTCTTCGTCCACAAGCTGGCAGTGATCCACTGTAATTATAGACATGAAGTTCTTTTTCTTATGCATACCAAGCTGAGTAGGTCCGTCTTTTACAAGGTCTCCAAATGTATATTCCATTTTGTTTCTGTATCTGTACGCATCAGGACATCCTTCAATAGGATCCATTTTTTCGTACTTAACAGCTTTGGCACTCATAAGTTCTTTTACTTCGTTTTCTTTTATCTTTAACTGTTCTTCATAGGAAACTCCCTGGTGTATACATCCTCCGCAGAATTCCCTGTGCTGACATAAGTTAGAATTTTCCATACTTACCGTAAAACTCCTTTTTGTATTCTGTAAATCTGTCTTCCTCAATTGAAGTTCTGATGTTTTCCATCATCTTAAGAAGGAAGTGAATGTTGTGATTTGATAAAAGCATTGCAGATAACATTTCATCAGCTTTGAAAAGATGTCTTAAATATGCTTTTGAATAGTTTCTGCATGTATAGCAGTCGCATTCAGGATCTAGAGGAGTAAAGTCTCTTTCGTACTTTGCATTCTTAATGTTAACTCTGCCGTAACTTGTAGTGCAAAGGCCATGTCTTGCAATTCTTGTTGGAAGAACGCAGTCAAACATGTCAACACCTCTTTCTACTCCTTCGAAAAGGTAGTCCGGGCTTCCTACTCCCATAAGGTATCTTGCCTTATCCTCTGGAAGATAATCCACGCAGTCATCTAATACATCCAGCATAAGCTCTTTTGGTTCACCTACTGACAATCCGCCAATTGCATATCCTGGTAAATCAAGTTCAACAATTTCTTCAGCACTCTGCTTACGAAGGTCTTTGTACATACCTCCCTGCATAATACCAAACAGTGACTGTCTTTCTACATCATGATGAGCGTCCTTACATCTCTTTAACCATCTTGTTGTTCTTTCTAATGAATTTTTTACATATGTTCTGTCTGCAGGATATGGTGCGCACTCGTCAAAAGCCATCATAATATCTGAACCTAATGCATTCTGAATTTCTATGGCCTTTTCCGGTGTAAGCATATGTCTTGAACCATCAATATGGCTCTGGAACTTAACACCTTCTTCTGTAATTTTGCGAAGCTTACCAAGTGAAAATACCTGGAATCCGCCACTGTCTGTAAGAATTGCTCTGTCCCAGTTCATAAACTTGTGCAGCCCGCCTGCTTCTTTAATTATTTCGTGTCCGGGTCTTAAATACAGGTGATAAGTATTTGATAAAATAATATTTGCACCCATTTCTTTTACCTGTTCCGGTCTCATGGCCTTAACTGTAGCCTGAGTTCCAACCGGCATAAATACCGGTGTCTGTATATCTCCATGCGGAGTATGAACTACACCGCGTCTTGCTTTTGTCTTACTGTCTGTCTTCAGTAATTCGTATGTTACAGCATGTTTCATAAAAATGCTCCCTTTCTTTCTACGTACAACTCATAATATTTTACATTATTTACAGCAATTTAACAAGGAAAAATTGCCAAAACCTCATATTAGTGCTATAATCGTAGTATGATAGAACAAATCAAAAGATGAAAGAAGGTAGTAAAAATGATTAAAGAAAAAGTTTCAGCATTACTAAACAACCAGATAAACAAAGAATTCTATTCTGCTTATCTTTACCTTGATTTTGCTAATTACTTTACAGCAAGAGGTTTAAATGGTTTTGCTAACTGGTACACTATTCAGGCACAGGAAGAACGTGACCATGCTATGCTTTTTGTTCAGTACATGCACAACAACAACCTTAATGTAACTTACGAAGCAATTGATAAACCAAATGTTGCTCTTACTGATGACCTTACAGTACTTAAAGCTGGTTTAACACATGAAGAATATGTTACAGACCTTATTCACACAATCTACGATGCAGCTTACGAAGCAAAAGACTTCCGTACAATGCAGTTCTTAGACTGGTTCGTTAAGGAACAGGGTGAAGAAGAAACAAATGCTAATGAATTAATTGGCAAGATGGAACTTTTCGGAACAGATGCTAAAGGATTATACATGCTTGACCAGGAATTAGGTGCAAGAGTATACTCAGCTCCATCACTTACACTTTAAAATACAAATCCTTACGGCCGCTTATGCGGTCGTTTTTTTTAACCTTTCTGTATATTTACTCTGTATTAAAAAAGATGCAGGGTTTAATCTGCATCTTAAGTATATTACACGATTATACATGCATCTCCATAGCTGAAGAATCTGTACTTTTCTTCAACAGCTATTTCGTATGCTTCCAGGATTTTCTCTCTGCTATACAGCGCTGAAATAAGCATAAGAAGTGTTGATTTTGGAAGATGGAAGTTAGTAATAAGGGAGTCTACCACCTTAAATTCGTATCCGGGATAAATAAATATTCCTGTGCTGTCTCCTCCAGAAGGCACAAAATACTTTCCTTCTTCTTCGTTAAATACTGCTGCACTTTCAAGAGTCCTTGTGGAAGTTGTTCCAACAGAAACAATTCTGCCACCTTCTCTTATGGTACTGTTAATAATTTCTGCATTTTCTTCATCAATAAAGTACTCTTCAAAATGCATATGATGATCTTCTACATTTTCGCATTTAACGGGTCTGAATGTACCGATTCCAACATGCAGAGTAACATAGGCAAGTTTTATGCCCTTTGCCTTTATTTTTTCAAGAAGTTCTTCTGTAAAGTGAAGTCCTGCTGTAGGTGCTGCTACAGAGCCTTCATTCTTACAGTAAACAGTCTGATACATATCCTTGTCTTCCAGTTCACTTTCTCTTTCGATATATGGAGGAAGTGGCATTTTTCCGAGTTCCTCTAATCTTTCCATAAATACGCCATCGTATTTAAACTCAACAATTCTTGTACCATCTTCGCTGTAGTCTAAAATATCAGCTTTAAAATTGTCACTGAAGGCTACTGAATCACCAGGTTTAAGTCTCTTTCCCGGCCTTACCATAGTTTCCCACTTATCTCCTTCAATACGTTTTGTAAGAAGGAACTCAACTTTTGCTCCTGTTTTTTCTTTTGTTCCAAAAAGTCTTGCTGGAAGAACTTTTGAGTTATTCATTACAAGACAGTCACCTTCATTAAGGTAATCAATAACATCATAGAAATGTTTATGTGAAACACTTCCATCTTTTCTGTTCATTACAAGAAGTCTGCATATATCACGCTGCTCCGTAGGATGCTGTGCAATTAACTCTTCTGGTAAATGGTAATCAAATTCATCAATTCTCATATATAGTATATTCTCCGTATCTGTATTAATTTACTCTTCAGTTGCTTTTTTCTGTTCTTCGGGATATGGAAGTCCCATATGTTCATAACCTAACTGAGATACCATTCTACCCTTTTGCGTGCGATAAAGCAAGCCCGATTGTATAAGATATGGTTCATGCGCGTCTTCCAGAGTTACTCTTTCTTCTCCTATGGAAGCTGCAAGTGTGTCAATTCCAACAGGTCCGCCATTAAAGCTCTTAATAATGGCGCCGAGAAGTTCTCTGTCTAGTCTTTCTAATCCAAGGTCATCTATGCCAAGTGCCTTAAGTGACTTCTCCGTTATTTCAGGAGTAATCTTTCCATTTCCTCTTACCTGAGAAAAGTCTCTTACACGTTTGAGCAGCCTGTTTGCAACTCGTGGAGTTCCTCGTGAGCATTTAGCCATTTTGTGAAGTGACTCATTGTCAACTGGCACTCCCAGAAGATCTGCTGTTCTCTTGATAATTGTTGCAAGTTCATCTTCGTCATATAGTTCAAACTTACTTACTACTCCGAATCGGTCTCTTAATGGAGCAGACAGACTGCCTGCTCTTGTAGTTGCACCAATAAGTGTAAACTTTGCAATATCAAGTCGTATAGACCTTGCAGATGGTCCCTTACCAATAATAATATCAAGAGCATAGTCTTCCATGGCAGAATACAGGACTTCTTCTACAGAACGGTTAAGTCTGTGAATTTCGTCAATAAAAAGAACATCATTTTCGTTAAGGTTAGTAAGTATTGCTGCAAGGTCTCCTGCTCTTTCGATAGCTGGTCCTGATGTAATCTTAATGTCTACACCAAGTTCATTTGCAATAATACCTGCAAGTGTAGTCTTTCCAAGTCCCGGTGGACCGTAGAAGAGCACATGGTCAAGAGGTTCTTTTCTTAGTTTTGCTGCCTCTATAAATATCTTTAAATTTTCTTTAACTGTTTTCTGACCCATAAAGTCATCCAGATGCTGCGGTCTTAAACCTACATCCTGTCTGTCTTCGAAAGGTCCTGCACTTGTCTGCATTATTCTTTCTTCATCCATTTTTTATCCCCTAAAACAAGAACTTAAGTGCGTTCTTAATGTATTCTTCGCAGGTTAAATCTTTATCTTTCACCCTGCCTACTGCTGAAGTAGCTTCATTCTTAGTATAACCTAGTGCCATAAGCGCCGCAACAGCTTCGCTTCTCTCATCTCCGGAAACTGTATAAATATCACTTTCTTCTATACCGTCTTCAATTTCTATAGAACCTATCTTATCTTTCAGCTCCAGAATGAGACGTTCTGCAGTTTTCTTTCCTACACCGTTTGCTGCAGAAATGGCCTTTACGTCTTCCATGGCAATGGCTCTTTTTAGCTGCATTGCAGGGAGCGTGCTCATAATAGACATTCCTGCCTTTGCACCTATTCCGTTTACAGTAATAAGAAGCTCAAACAGCTCCAGTTCTTCCTGATTTGAAAATCCATAAAGACTTATATCGTCTTCTTTAACTCTCATGGATGTAAATACCTTTACATCCTCGCCTTCTATATTCTTATAAAGTGGTGAATTTGCAGGAATATGTACCTCAAATCCAACACCAGAATTATTCTCAATTATAACGGAACCATTAAGTCCCGGATGAAATTTTCCTTTTAAAAATCTTATCATTTTTACCGTCCTATATTAAACCTCTGAGTCTGTTTCCTGCTGCATGTCCATGGCATATAGCCGCAGCTACTGCGTCTGCTGTATCATCTGGCTTTGGAACTTCCTTAAGGTTAAGAATTGATTTTACCATGGTCTGAACCTGTTTCTTGTCAGCCCTTCCATATCCTACAAGTGCCTGTTTAATCTGTAAAGGTGTATATTCGTTTATCTCAAGGCCCCCATTAACGCAGGCTAAAACAGCAACGCCCCTTGCCTGTCCTACCATAATAGCGGTCTTTGCATTATTATTAAAGAAAAGTTCTTCTATAGATGCAACCTCAGGCTTGTAATACCCTATAATAGATGTAAGTTCGTTATATAGATACTGTAATCTTAAAGGCATTGGCGTACCGGCATCTGTAGTAACAGCCCCATAATCAACTACCGAAAAATGATTACCCCTTAAATCCAGAACACCCCATCCAAGAATGGCATATCCCGGATCTATTCCTAATATCCTCATAATATTTCCTTTCTTTTTACAGCATTTATTATATCATATGAACATACGTTTGTCCATTAAAAATCCGGCCTTACCTCCTGTGACTGAATAAAAATTAATAATTAACCATTTTCATTTCAAACTCATCTTTTTTAAACCTCTATATCAGCCATTTACAGCCATTTTCTTTATTTTTCCGATTTCCCCTTTTGCATAAATTACGAATATTATGGACGTTTATACATTAGTATGTTACAATTAGCCTATATAAATGTATGTAAAAATAGGAGGTGTGTATATGCGTTATTCTAGACAGAAGAAAATATTAGAACTTATTACTGACAACGAAATTGAAACTCAGGATCAGCTCGTTACCATGCTTAGAAATAACGGTTTCGAAGTTACTCAGGCCACTGTTTCAAGAGACATTAAAGAACTTCAGTTAATAAAAACACTTACAGGTTCTGGCAAGTACAAGTATACTGTCAACACAGAAAAAGATACCCCCGTTTCTGACCGTTTTATAAAGATTTTCCGCGAAACTGTAACTTCATTTGTTCCTGCGCAGAATCTTATTGTAATCAAAACACTATCAGGATGTGCAGCTGCTACAGGCGAAGCTATTGACTGTATCTCTATTCCACATATTGTAGGATCAGTTGCAGGAGACAATACTCTTCTGCTTGTAGTAGACAATCAGGAAAACGTGGAAGAAGTTATCAGCAGATTTAATCAGATGTTATTATTAAGGAATAAAGAGCAATGATTCAGTTTATCAGCATAAAGAATTTTGCAATAATAGAAAACACAGAAATCGAATTTAATGAAGGCCTGAATATTATTACAGGAGAAACCGGCAGTGGTAAATCCATTGTTATAGAGGCAATCAGCCTTGCTCTTGGAAGCCGTGCAGACTCTTCTTTTGTTCGTCATGGAACTGACAAGGCAATTATTCAGCTTGCAGGTAACGTTAATGGCAGTGACGTTGTAATTACAAGAGAAATATCATCTACTGGTAAAAATCTCTGTCGCCTTAACGGACAGCTTGTAACTCTTACAGAGCTTAACGAAACATGCAGAAAACTTGCCGATATTCACGGTCAGTACGATAATCAGTCTCTTCTTAATGTTGAACACCATATTGAGCTTGTAGACAGATTTAAAGCAGATAAAATCACTCCTCTGAAGGCTGATTTTAAAGACGCCTACGCTGTTTACAGCAAGGCCAAAGGCGAGCTTAATGCTCTTCTTAATGCAGAAAAAGAAAACAAGAGAAAACTTGATTTTTACAGATTCGAAAAATCCGAAATTGACAAAGCTGCTCTTGTTCCAGGAGAAGATGCTGAGCTTGAAGAAAAAATTTCAATCCTTCAGAACAGTGAGAAGATTTTTGATGGCGTTGAAACAGCGTATGCCTGTCTTAACCGATCCGAATCAGGTGCATTATCTTCTCTTGGTGTGGCCATGCAGTCACTTCAGAAGGTTGCATCCTTTGGAAAGAGCATAAGTGATGCTGCGGAGGAAATCTCAGATATTTACTATAGAATGGAAGATATAAGTTCTTCTTTAAGAGACATTGTTGACAGCACTACATTTACTCCCGAAGAACTTGATAAGGCCATTTCCAGAATGGACCTTATAGAAGGTCTAAAAAAGAAATATGGTAATACCATAGAAGAAATTCTTGAATACTGCGAGAAAATCACTAAAGAACTTGATCAGATAGAAAACTTCGATGAAGTGAAAGAAGATCTTGAAAACAGGTTAAATAAAGCTCATAAGAGCATGATGGAAAAAGCTGCCCTTCTTACAGCAGCAAGAAAAGAAAGTGCTTCTGTTCTTGAAAAATCTATTGAAAAAGAACTGCACGACCTTAACTTTAATGCAGCTACGCTTTCTATTGACTTTAAAGAACCAGAGGTAATTACGGCAGAAGGAAATGATATGGTGGAAATCCTGATTTCTACAAATAAAGGAGAACCACTTAAACCTCTTGTAAAAATAGCTTCTGGTGGTGAAATTTCAAGAATCATGCTTGCAATAAAGAACATAACAGGTACCTATGATAATATCCCGACTATGATATTTGACGAAATCGATGCAGGTATCAGTGGTATTACAGCAAGTATTGTTGGAAGAAAGCTTCATGAAATAAGCAGAAATCATCAGATAATATGTATTACACACCTTCCTCAGATAGCAGCTATAGGTGATTACAATTACAGAATACATAAAGAAAATCACAATGATAAAACATATACCATTGTAGAAAAGCTGTCATCTGAAGATACTGTTTCTGAAATTGCAAGACTTCTCGGTGGAGAAACTATTACTGATATTACCATGGAAAGTGCACGTGAACTTATTGCTTCTTCAGGAAAATAATGCAGAAAATGCTAATAAAAATACAGAAGAGTAAGGCAGAAAATACCAATTTCTGACCTTACTCTTTTTTCTTTTCCACACGCTGCAAACCCATAGATTTAAAGCCTTCCACGCCTTATTCACAGTATTTCTCAAATTGTATACAATTATATCCGCAAGCTTATGTGGATAACTTAAATCCCTGTAGCCGTGTGTTTTCAATGCTTACACGCATTAATTTCTTTGTCAAGGGTGAAGTTATCCACATATTTTCGCAGATTAAATTTATACACATATTGTATGGCGAATTTTAAACAATGAAACAAAATTTTCAGTATTATGTAATTATTACGTCATAATCTGCCCTGATATTCTTTGGTAAAATATACAAAAAACAGTTTCTTATTTGGTCACCTGCCATAACTAAAAAACACGGTGTCTATACGTTTCTCATAAGCTCCTTAAAAAAATGGTATATAAACACGCCTATACCCATTATTATTCTCATTATGCACCTCCAGCTGCAATATAACTACATCTATTTAATCACCTAAGTGTACTGTATCACTTATTCTGACGATTCTCAAGATATATTTTTCTCAAGATGGGATGTATAGTTCTCATCTTCTTTAACATCTGCAAGGCTGTATCAATGTTTTATATATTTAAAAAAACCAGAGCACAATTCAGCACTCTGGTTTCATTTCTTTATACGTCTATTTAACTGCCTCAGACATTCTCTTTACCATTAACTTCATAAGATTATCAGTGCATGGTAATTCGTCAATCATCTTGGCTTTCTCTGCTAGAACTAATTCCATCTTAACAGGTTTCAGAACTCCTCCAAGAACTTCTCCTATTTCAGCATATTTATATAATGGAAGAACCTGATCCATTTCTTCAGAAATGTCAATTTCATCTTCAAATCCAAATTCTTCTTCATAAACATGAGCAAGTTCTGTTGCAATTTCCCAGTTGTTAAATACTACATCTTCTTCAATTGCAGGTTCTACAGGAAGAAGTCTTCTTTCTGTATTTACAAATGTACCGTCTGCACTTGCAAAGCCTGTTCCCGGAATAAATACATCAGCCTTCTTAGCAGTATCTGTCATGTAAATATCTGATACCATTAAGAATTCAAGATCGTCAAGATCAGCAAATGAAGGATCCTCACCGAAGATTACAAGACCCTTAACACCTTCAAGAGCTTCTGCTCCTTCACGGATTCCCATATCTGCAAGGCCCTGTGAGTTATTCTTAGGTTTAACTTCTAAGATACCGTTTCTTGGTGACCCTATATGTCCTGAAAGTGCTGCAATATCAGCAACAAGTGTAGCGGCTTCAACAGAAAGTATATTCTGCTGGAATACTGCCATTGCATGTTTAGCTTTTCCATACAGCTCTGCAGCTTCCTTTATTTCATCTGTTACTACAGCATCTTTAACTGACTCTGCAAATGCATCAAAGCCTTCAATTTCAGGTTTCATACCCATATCAAGAAGTGCTTTTGCAAAAGCTTCTAAAACATCAGTTGTATTATCTGCTGTAATTACTTTATGAGCAAACGAGAAATCTGTCTTTACTTCTGGTGTGTTAATTGCAATTACCTTTGCGCCTTCACCAGCTGCAAATCTCAGCTTGTTCCAGATTACAGGGTTCTTTTTCTTTAAGAAACCTGTTACAAGGATTACATCTGTTGATAACAGTTCATCAATTGTATTAGGTGAAGCGTCAAGACCAAATACGTCTCTCAGCGCGTTATATCTGTTATTAAAGCAGAATGTCTTTGCTCCTGTAATCTGCGCAAATTTCTTCATTGCATAAGCTTCTTCGTTAGTATAACGGTCAGAAATTGCTACTGCAACTGCATCTTCACCATGTCTTACTTTTACAGCTTCAAATTTCTTTGCAGCCATAACAAAGGCTTCGTGGTAATCTGTCATTCTGAATCCGTCACCATCTTTAATAAGTGGATCTACCTGCTTGCCTTCAAGAACAGATGTATCAAATCCCCACTTACCTTTTCCGCAGCAGATTCCGTTATTTACATATCCATTGTCGTCAGGATTTGACTTAATGAGCATGTTTCCATATGATTCAAGGTTCAGGCTGCATCCTACGCTGCAGTATGAACATGTTGTTTCTGTAATATCAGTATCAAGAGGAACTTCCTTCTGAACAGTCTGGATTTCCTGTAATGCACCAACAGGACACACTTTTACGCACTGTCCACATGATTCGCATCCTGCTTCTTTTAGTGTCATTCCCATTGCTGGAAGAACTACTGTATCAAATCCTCTGTCAACTAAGCCAAGAGCTCCTACTCCCATGATTTCATCACATGTTCTTACGCATAGTCCGCATAAAATACACTTGTTAGGGTCTCTTAGGATAAATGGATGCATATCTTCAAATTCATGAAGATTCTTTTCTCCTTCGAATCTTTCTGGTTCAACGTTGTATTCGTTAGCAAACTGAACCAGTTTACATTCGAAATAGTCGTGACAACCACATTCAAGACATCTGGAAGCTTCATTTACTGCCTGATCTTCTGTAAGTCCGTCATAAACCACTTCTGAGAAATTATCTTTTCTTTCTTCAGCAGTAAGCTGCTCTGCTCTTTCTCTGCAAAGCTTTTCTCTGTCTTCGAAAGTCTTTTCTGTAATATCAGTTCTTTCTACAAAATATGGCTTTTCGTAAGCAACAGCTTCTCCCTTTAAATATCCATCTATGATTTCTGCAACTTTACCTGCATCAGCAATAGCTTCTATGGCAATGGAAATCTTATCATTACCACAGTCACCACCTGCAAATACACCAGGAATGCTTGTCATATATGTGTTTTCGTCATAAGCGATTGCTTCTTTTCTTGTTTTTTCCACGTCAAATGCACTTGCATCAACTTTCTGGCCAATAGCAAGGATTACTGTATCAACATCAAGAGTTTCTGTTTTTCCTTCAACAGGAACAGGCTTTCTTCTGCCTGATGCATCTGGTTCACCAAGTTCCATTACCTGAAGAACTACCTGTTTAACGTGACCATTTTCATCCTTGATAATTTCGAGAGGATTTGTAAGGTTCTTAAAGATAACTCCTTCTTCTTCTCCTTCTTCAATTTCCAGTCTGTCAGCTGGCATTTCGTCTTTAGTTCTTCTATAAACGTTATATACTTCTTTAGCACCAAGTCTTACTGCAGTTCTGCATGCGTCCATAGCAGTGTTACCACCACCTACGATTGCAACTTTTTCGCCAAAGTCAATATATTCGTTTCTTACTACTTTTCTTAAGAAATCAATACCGCCGATTACTCCATCAGCATCTTCACCCTTACATCCAACACCTGTTGAAACCCAGGCACCAATACCAAGAAGAACTGCGTCATATTCGTCCTGAATTCTTTCAAATGAAATATCTTCTCCAACCTTTGTGTTAGTAATCATTTCTACACCCATGGATTCAATAATATCAATTTCAAGATCAAGAACTTCTTTAGGAAGTCTGTATTCAGGAATACCGTAACGAAGCATACCGCCCAGTTTAGGCATTGCATCGTAAATTGTTACGCTGTGGCCAAACTGTCTTAAGAAATATGCAGCGGAAAGTCCCATAGGTCCACCACCAATAACTGCAACTGACTTACCAGTTTCAGGTGCAATTTCAGGAATATATGCTTCTTTTTCCATCATATCATAGTCTGCTGCAAAACGCTTAAGTCCCATAATATCAATAGGTTCATCAACTAATCCTCTTCTGCATTCTGCCTCGCATGGGTGTGGACATACTCTTCCGATTGATGCAGGAAGTGGAATTTTCTTTTTAATTAATTCTAAAGCCTTTTCGTATTCTCCGTTAGCAATAAGGCCTACATAACCCTGACAGTCAGTTCCGGCAGGACATGCTCTTGAGCATGGAGCTTTACAATCACCATTATGATTTGAAATAAGGAGTTCAAGGTTTGTTTTTCTTGACTCTATAACTCTGTCAGTGTTTGTCATAATTATCATGCCAGGCGCAATTTCTGTAGCGCAGGCTTTGCATAATTTAGGATTTCCTTCTACTTCTACCATACAGAGACCACATGATCCATATGTCTCTGTTCTTTCGTCATAGCAGAGTGTAGGAATAAATATATCATTTTCTCTGGCAACCTCCAGAATTGTCTGACCTGGAAGACCAAACACTTCTTTGCCGTCAATATTAAGTCTTAACTTTTTCATAGTGCTTTATCCTCCTACTTCTTAATAATTGCACCAAACTTACATGTTTCAAGACATCTTCCGCACTTGATACATACATCAGGGTCAATTGTGTGTTTATTCTTTACTTCACCGCTAATAGCATTTACAGGACACTGTCTTGCACATGCAGTACATCCTATACATTTATCAGTAATTTCGAAGCTGATAAGATTCTTACATGATTTAGCTGTACATTTGTGATTGTAAATGTGGTCTTCGTATTCGTTTCTGAAGTACTTGATTGTTGTAAGTACAGGATTTGGAGCTGTCTGACCAAGTCCGCATAAAGAACCGTTCTTGATTTTATCTGCAAGTTCTTCAAGAAGCTCAATATCTCCGTCTCTGCCCTTGCCTTCTGTAATTCTTTCAAGGATTTCCAGCATTCTCTTTGTTCCGATTCTGCAGTAGTTGCATTTACCACATGATTCTTTTCTTGTAAAATCAAGGAAGTATCTGGCCATGTCAACCATACATGTGTCTTCGTCCATAACAATCATACCACCTGAACCAACAATAGCTCCGGTTTTGTTAATGTCTTCGTATGTAACTGGTGTATCTATTAAAGATGCAGGAATGCAGCCTCCTGATGGACCTCCCATCTGAACGGCTTTGAATTGTTTGTCATTTTTGATACCGCCTCCGATTCCAAAAATAACATCCTTAAGAGGAAGACCCATAGGTACTTCCACAAGTCCGCCCTTCTTGATTTTTCCTGCTAAAGCAAATACCTTTGTTCCTTTGGATTTTTCTGTTCCCATTGCACCAAAAGCTGCGCCTCCGTTAACAATAATCCATGGAACGTTGGCATATGTTTCTACGTTATTAATATTTGTAGGCTGTTTCCAGTATCCTTTTGCTGCAGGGAATGGAGGTTTTAGTCTAGGCATACCTCTTTCACCTTCAAGTGACGCAATAAGTGCTGTTTCTTCACCACATACAAAAGCTCCAGCTCCTGCCTTGATTCTGATATCGAAGTCATATCCGCTTCCGAAAATGTCTTTTCCAAGATATCCTTTTTCTCTTGCCTGCGCCATGGCAGTTTCTAAACGTTTAATAGCTAATGGGTATTCTGCACGGCAGTAAATAATACCTTCTGTTGCACCCATAGCAAATCCGCCTATAATCATGCCTTCGATTACTGCGTGAGGGTCACCTTCAAGAACTGAACGGTCCATAAATGCACCCGGGTCACCTTCGTCCGCATTACAGACAATATATTTGTCTTTACCAGGATTGCCTTTTGCAGCATTCCACTTAAACCATGTAGGGAAACCTGCACCACCTCGGCCTCTTAGTCCTGATACTTTAATTTCTTCGATTACTTCGTCCTGAGTCATTGAAGTAACTACTTTTTTTGTAGCTTCATATCCGCCTTCTGCAATATACTCTTCAATTTTTTCCGGATTAATTTTTCCGCAGTTACGCAGAACTACTCTTTTCTGTTTTCCAATAAACTCTTTATCTTCTGCTGCAATTGAGTATTCTTCAACTGGTTTACCACCCATTAAATGTTCTGTAACAATTCTGTCAACCTTTTCGGGCTGAACTTTGACATATCGTGTCATTCTGCCATCGTCTTCATATACGTCTACAATTGGTTCCAGATAACATGTTCCCACACATCCTGTAAAATCAAGTGTGGCGTTGCAGCCGTGCTCAGATAAACGGGCTCTGAATTCAGCTTCTGTTTTCTTTGCGCCTGTAGCAATACCGCAGCTTCCCTGTCCTATAACTACCTTCATTGTTCCCGCTCCTTTCTAAGCTCTCGCCCTGATTTCGTCTAAAATCTCTACAACCTTTTTCTTTGTAAGATTTCCATAAGTTTCATCGCCATCTGCATTCTTGATCATCATAACAGGTGCAAGTGAACAGCATCCAAGACAGGCCACGTTATTAAGTGTAAAAAGACCATCTTCAGTTGTTTCTCCATCCTTTATGCCAAGATGTTCGCATACTGCCTCTTCAATCTGTGCAGCACCGTTTACATGACAGGCTGTACCCTGACACAGCATAATAAGGTTTTTGCCTACAGGCTGTAGTCTGAACTGTGCGTAGAATGTAGCAACACCATATATCTTTGCAGGAGCAATTCCTGTTGCTTCTGATATATGGTTAATAGTATCAATTGACAAATAACCATAAAGTTCCTGAGCCTGCTGTAAAATTGTAATCAGGCTTCCAGGCACTTTGGCATACTTTAAAAGAACCGGTTCAAGTTCCTTGAACTGATCACATTGTGTGTCATTACCACAACAACATTTCCTTTCCATTATATATCCTCCTGTATCGTATAAAACTAGTCGTAATTGAAGTATATATTGTTTATTGAATAAAATCAAGTGGTGATAGTCATTTTTTTAACAAAGTTTTTGGAAAATGTTGTATACTGTACAACAGCCTACTCAAGATGTAGTTGTCAGTGTAAAAAACAGCCTGAGTAGAGACTTTGCTGGCAGACGTATTTTTTCCTGAGAAGCAGGACACCAGAGAAGGAACTCAGAAGTGAAAAATATTTTTTATTTCGGAATTTTCACCAGAATCAAAGCAAAAAGTAAAGTGAGCAGATGAATATGCACTATAAAATAAGGGGCAAAGTGAATATTTATTTTAACTTTAGAATTTTAACGGGAAATCAGAGTTTTTTCGTTAATAAAATGAAATTAAAAAAAATATTAACGAAAATGGCATAATATGGAAGAAAATAGAGCTTATCTGAAGGAAAATACGATGAAAAAAGTGAATTCCCCCTAGTTACTCTGGAAAATTCACTTTCACCTTTTTCTGCACCTTCTGGAAATGGGAATTCAGGTCATAGCCTCCCTTTCTTTGATTATTGCAGAAGCATCAGTTTTTTAGGTTTAGAAGATAAATACAATTACATCTATCCCAACTCAAGGTGCGTACATACAAAATGCCTCCTTCTTAAGTAATTAACAATTCTGTTTGTATCAGCATTGCTCTCACAATGACGCCTGGCATTTTTAATATCAAATTTTGTTTTGTAATCCTAATTGCCCCTGCTGCCTTTGCACTACCCCTCTAATTACCCTAATAAAAAAAGGCTTACTCATCCATAAGGACAAGTTCAGCCTTCATTTCTACTCTTTGTCTGATTGATGTTCTTTTTCTTTTCCGCCTGCCAGTTTCTTTTTCTTCATTCCTTCAAAGTCTATTTCTGTAACAAATAGCGCAGCCACCATAATTACTGCTCCAATATATGATTTAAATGTAAGTACCTCATGTGCAAAGAAGAATGCCACAATACCTGCAAATACAGGTTCAAGTGTAAAGATAACACCTACATGTGATGCTGTTGTATATTTCTGTGCAATAGCCTGAACAATAAAGGCAACGCCAGTGCAGAAGATTGAAAGAAATGCAATACTTCCTATTACTGAAGCCTCACCTGGCACTGATGGTGTTTCAAAAACAAATCCCAGAATGAGCATATACACTCCTGTAACTCCAAGCTGAAAAACACCTAACTGAAACGCATTTACCTTTTCGTGAGATACTGCCTTTTCCGTAAGAATAAGGTCAATTGCGTATGCTACAGCACACATCATGCTTAGCAGATCGCCTTTAAGATTTCCAAAATTAATGGAGAAATCATCTTTCAGTGTAAGCAGCATTATTCCGATTAAACTCATAGTTACTGCAATAAGCATTTTCTTTTCCGGTCTCTTCTTTAAAAAGACAAACTCTATAATAGGTACAAAAATTACTGTAAGTGCACAAAGGAATCCTGCATTGGATAATGATGTGTACATTACTCCAAAGGTCGCCCCTATATATACAAACACAAGTGCACTTCCCACAAGAAAACTGTATTTCAGTGTTTCCATATTTACTGTTTTTAATTTTTTAAATGCAATAATTCCAGCAATCAGAAATGCTCCGAGAAATCTGTATGCATTTAGTGTAAAAGGTCCCAGCTCTGCAAGTGCCACATCAATAAGGTAGTACGATACGCCCCAGCACAAGGTTACAAGAACCAGCATCATATCTGCTTTAATCTGTGTCTTCATAAAATATTTTCCTTTCTATATGCCTGCAATAAATAATTCCAGGGCAGTACGATCATCAAGAAGTCCTGTTTTAATGTTTCTATCTACTTCATAAAGTGAAATAAGTATGCTTTTCAGCTTATCTTCGGAATATCTGTTTACAAAAGGCATGGCTTTCTTAATTCGGAAATCACCACATCCCAGTTTTTTCATCATGGCTGCCATATCTACTCCGTCTTCCCTCAGCTGTTTGACAGAAAGCATAAATTCGAACTGATTAGCAAAGGTGGAAAGAATAGCAAAAGCACTTCCACCAGTACTTAGCATGTTGTAAAGAATCTGAAATGCCACTTCCTTATGATTATTAATAATTCCATCCATAAGTGCAAATACAAAGGTTTCCATATCTCCGCACACAACAGATTCTATGTCTCTGTCAGAAACTCTGCCTCCTTCTGTATGAGCAATAATCTTCTCAATATCATTTGCGAAATTAAAAAGTCTGTATTCGCTGTTTCTGTTAAAATATCCCGTAACATCAATTAACAGCTTAACTGAAGAAGGTGATATATCAACTCCTGCCGCCTTAAACCTCTTAAGTGCAAATCCTTTAAAAGTTGCATAATCAAGTCTGCAGAAGTTATATACATCAGCAGTTTTCTTAAGTTTTGCAGGTATTTCCGCTTTAAGCTTGATATCTTCATTTCCTGAGAAAATCAGTATTGTACCATCATTACTTCTTTCCAGATAATCAGAAAGCATATTTATCTGATCTTTTGAATACCCTTTTACAGTATCGCTATAAAGAAGTTTAAAATCCTTAACCCATACAACTCTCTTCTCAGAAAACATGGAAAAAGTTTCGCATGTTTCTATAATATTTTCACATGTTGCATTTTCATCAAGTTTCACATAATCCATGGACTTTGTTGCAGCATTTACGTATTTTTTTACAATATTTTCAACTGCCCAGTTAACCAGAAACTGCTCCTCTCCATACATAAATACGAGTTTCGGAGTCTTTCCCTGCTTCATGTTACTGGTAAATATTTTAAAACTATGTGTTTCCTGTTTAAATGCCATTTGCAATTTCCTTTCTGATATTATAGGAATATTATACATATATTATGAGTGCATTTCAAATAGAAATAGAAAGAATATATGCCATCATGAAGAAAAGAAAGTATACCTTTGCAAGCATAAGATATTCTTTTCTCAGTCTGTGAACTGTAAAAAACTCCGAAGATACGAAAAATATACAGGAGTAATATAACACCAGATAAAAAGGCGATGCAATAGTTATATCAGAAGAAAGAAACTCTGATCCTTCAAATAGTGAATTAATCCATACAATAAGGTCTGCCATATTCATCAGAAAGTATTCTATAACCTTAAAAGATATACCACTTATCATGTAGAAAAAGAAAGCAATTACTCCCGCAGGTACAAGAATGCCTGCAAGAAACACCGTAGGAATATTAAGAACGATTCCCCTAAGTGAGCACTTATCAAAAGTATACATTATATATGGCAGAAGTCCTGCCTGAACTGCCATAACCATTGACCAGTATGTTCCAATATATTCTGTAAATAAAGGCATTAGAAAAGCTATTGAAACCACCGCAAGAAAGGACATCTGAAAGCCAGCTGTAAAAAGATAGTATGGATTTTTTAAAAGTATAATAAATGAAGAAAAAAATGCAGCTGTAAGCATATCGTATGGTCTGTCTGTTAATTCCCCTGTCATTAAAACAAGAATCATAATTACAGCACGGGCAACAGAAACAGACCACCCTGCTGCAGTTCCATAAATAAACAGGAGCAGCAGATATATAAATGTAAAAAGTTTCTTTCTTAACTTTTTCTGAACAAATTTATAGAAACCGTAAAGAATACCTATATGAAGACCGCTTACAGCTAGAATGTGAGCAGTACCATTATAGCTGAAGAGTTCCCTTGTTTCTTCAGTCATAAAGCTGGTATTGCCAAAGAGAATACCAGAAAGAAACCCCTTTGAATCATTTCTCTCCTTAAATCTGTCAGTAAAGTGGCTCTGCTTTAAAAGTATTCTGCGCTTAAACTGAGTAAAGGGACTGTTTACAAAATCACCAAGAAGGAAACCATTAATATTAGATGTATATGAGCATCCGCTGCTTCTTGCATAGAAGTCTCCTTCTGCCCTTCCAGGTCTCAGTGTAAATAGAATGCGTCTGCCTGTAATACTGTAACAATTATTAATCTCACCCTTATAGTAGCAGAGAACTCCTGTACCATTAACTTCTGCTACAATTCTGAACCTTCCATCCTTAGCAGGCTTTATATCATTAATATAACCATAACATGTATATGGTAACCCAATATGGCTTTCCATCTCCTTATCATACATATTACAGTCTGCCGCGGATATCCTTATAAAGCCTGCAAGAAACATAATGACAAGGATCATTACAAACCTGCCCTCTTCACTGCTGCATTTCCTTAAGCTCTTTACAAAGAGCAGTCCCGTACCAGCAAACAGCACCATTATTCTGTATCCTGCAAGTCCACTTACTATGCCCATCATAAAAAATACAACATAGGCTACAAGTCTGCGTCTCATAATTCATTTAACATTCAGCAATATGTTCTATTTATTTTATACCATTTTATTCCATATTGCAATGCAATAAAACACTTACCTTTATACATCATATATGGTATAATGTTGTGGTAAATATTCTTTACAGAAAGGAATGTATTGTTATGCGTAGTGACAAAAACAAAAAAAAGAAAGATAAGACAGGTACACGCAGAATTCCATGGAAAAGAATTCTTCAGGTACTTATAGGTCTTATTCTTGCTCTTGTCTTGGCAGTAGGTGTTTACGTATGTGTTGTAATCGCCAAAACTCCAAAGATAGATACAGAAAACATTACAGATATTCTGTCACAGAGTACAGTTATTTATGACTCGGATGGTAAAGAAATAGACACTGTTTCTTCAAGCACTGACAGAACAAATGTAAAATATGAGGATTTACCTGAAAATCTTGTAAATGCATTCGTATCCCTGGAAGATAAAACATTCTGGGATCACCATGGCTTTAACTTCATAAGAATTGCAGGTGCTGTTGTTGAAAGTGTATTTACAGACAACCCTATTAGCGGTACAAGTACTATTACACAGCAGTTATCCAGAAACCTTTTCTTACATGAAACACGTTATGATCATGATTACAAGAGAAAAATACAGGAAGCCTACTATTCAGTAATTCTTGAAAAGGAACTTTCTAAAGAACAGATTTTAGAAGCCTATCTTAATACTATTGACTTCGGATATCACAGCAGTGGTGTTCAGGCAGCATCTCAGGCGTATTTCTCAAAGGACGTACAGGACCTGACATTAGAAGAGTGCGCAGCTCTTGCTCCTCTTGCACAGTTACCGACAGCCTATGCTCTTGTAGAGTTTGTACCAAACGAATCAGTTTCTCCTGATGACGAAAACATTCTTAAGAGAACTGCTAATGGTACATTTATCATTAACAACGATAGTGATAATCGTCGTAATACATGCCTGACACTTATGGAAGAACAGGGATATATTACTAAAGAAGAAATGAACGCTGCAAAAGAAAAGACTTTAAAAGATATGCTTAACCCTGATTACAAAACACCTACAGGTGAAGCTGCATACTTTGCAGACTATGTAATTTCAAAGGTTATTGATGATCTTGTAGAAGTAAACGGAATGAAGTACGAAGATGCAGAAAAAGCAGTATACAGCGGCGGACTTCGCATTTATTCCACACTTGATTCACAGGCTCAGGCAGTAGTTGAAGCAGAATTTGACAATCCTGCAAACTTCCCTGGGGTATATGCTCCAACAGACGGTAATGGTAATATTATTAAAGATGGAAATGTGGTTCTTTATGACTATGATAATTACTTTGATGAAGAAGGAAATTTCACATTTACTACTGACGAAATCAGAATAAATGAAGATGGTTCCCTTACAATCTTAGATGGACACAGATTAAACATTTACAACACCGAAGTAAATGGTACAAAAGACTACAGTATTGAATTTAAAAATCTTTATACATATGAAGACAACACTCTTTACTCTATTGCTGGTGGATTTATTAACGTTCCACAGGAATATAAGTCAAGAGACGATGAAGGTGACGTAACTATTGACGCTTCATTCTTCAAAGAATACAAAGATTTCTTTATTTTTAATGATGACGGAACAGTTACACTACCATCCTCATCATATAGCCTGAACCAGCGTGTAATTCAGCCTCAGGGCGCTATGACAATTGTAGAAAACTCAACTGGTCACATTAAAGCCATGGTAGGTGGAAGACAGACAACAGGAAGAATGCTGTATAACCGTGCTACATCACCTAAACAGCCAGGTTCCTCAATTAAACCTCTTGGTGTTTATGCTCCTGCCATTGAACAGAGTGGTCAGGAAGCAGCAAATGGCCAGAAGCATCAGTTTGTAAACTTTAA
>SAMEA104404100__coassemble_424_pt1 | contig 47537 bp, 51 predicted proteins | sample SAMEA104404100__metabat2_high_PE_036 | metagenome-assembled genome bin SAMEA104404100 (sample SAMEA104404100) | Balaenoptera acutorostrata | reverse complement strand
ATTTACCTATTGCATTACATTTTTCATTGTGCTACAATGGTGCCGTTGACAAAACAATCAACACTCTGGAGAGTTTCCTTTAAGAAAACTTAGGAACGCCGAAGGTGGAGGTCAGATTTTATCTGATGGGTCTCTCAGGCAAAGTGGACAGAGCATACAAAATAAATGTATATGCATGCAAAAGTCTTACTCCAGAGAGCTGTTAAATGTAACAGCTCTTTTTGTTTTACCAAAATACAAATTCGGAGGAGAAAAATATGTTATCACTAGTACAGAACTTAAACAATTTCTTATGGAGTTTCGTCTTAATTATCATTCTATGCGGAACAGGTATACTTTATTCATTCAGACTAAAGTTTATACAGGTACGCAAGTTTGGTGAAGGATTCAGACTTATGTTCAGCCACTTTTCACTTAAAGGTAAAAAAAGTGAAAAAGGTGAAATGACACCTTTCCAGGCAATTGCAACAGCTATTGCAGGTCAGGTAGGAACAGGAAATATTGCCGGTGCTGCAACCGCCCTTATATCAGGTGGTCCTGGAGCAATATTCTGGATGTGGATCAGTGCATTCTTTGGAATGTCAACAGCATATGCAGAAGCTTCATTAGCACAGCATTACAAAACAACTGACGAAGATGGTCACGTTACAGGAGGTCCTGTTTACTATATCCGTCAGGCATTTAAAGGAACACTTGGTAAAGTTCTTGCTGCCATGTTTGCAGTATTTATCGTTCTTGCACTTGGATTTATGGGAATTATGGTACAGTCAAATTCCATCAGTGTTGCCTTTATAGACGTATTTAAAGCAAGAGGACTTGCATTCCCACCAATCATTATGGGACTTATTCTTGCTGCAATTGCTTTCTTTATTTTTATAGGTGGAACTCAGCGTCTTGCTGCAGTAGTTGAGAAAATCGTTCCTTTCATGGCTGCAATCTACATTATAGGAAGCCTTGCTCTTCTTGTTATGAATATCAGTCAGGTTCCTGAAGCATTCAAAATGATCTTTGTATGTGCATTCAGACCAGAAAGCATGCTTGGTGGTGCAGCTGGTATTACAATTCAGCAGGCTATTCGTTACGGAGTTGCAAGAGGTCTTTTCTCAAATGAAGCCGGAATGGGTTCAACTCCACATGCTCATGCAAGAGCAACAGCAAAGAATCCTCATGAACAGGGTCTTATTGCAATGACAAGCGTATTTATTGACACATTCATTATTCTTACACTTACAGCACTTACAATTCTTACAACAGGTGCTATGGACTCAGGAAAGACAGGTCCTGCTCTTACACAGCAGGCATTTATGAATACATTTGGGCAGAACGGAGATATTTTCGTTGCCATCTGCCTTCTGTTCTTCGCTTTCTCAACAATCTTAAGCTGGCATTTCTTTGGAGCAATTAACATTAAATATCTGTTCGGAAAGAAAGCAGTAAAAGTATACTCCTGCATCGTAGTTTTATTTATGCTTGCAGGTTCACTACTAAAGGTTGAACTTGTATGGGAATTAGCAGACTTCTTTAATGGCCTTATGGTAATTCCTAACGCTCTTGGACTTCTTGCACTAAGCGGCGTTGTAGTTGGAATATATAAGAAGTGCACAGAAGATGAGCACAGACTTAAATAAGAAAAGTTTATCATAATATATCAAGAGACTGCAGATATTAAAAACTGCAGCCTCTTTTTATTTGAAAAATCCCTATAGCACCACAGGAATTTTCCCTTTAATATTAAGTTCATCTTCTTTAACATCACAGTTATATGCAAGTACTGACACACCTGCAGCTGCAGCTCTTCTGAGGGCATCTCCAAAAGCCTTGTGAGTTTCGTCATTAGGCCTGAACTCCCTTACATTATCAATCTGAATTACAAAGAGTATAAATCCCCTGTAACCTTCATTTACAGCTTCTACAAGCTCATTAAGATGCTTTATTCCCCTTTCTGTTGGTGCATCTGGAAACTTTACAACACCTTTTTCTTCTAAAGTTACTCCTTTTACCTCCAGCCAGGCTTTATTACCCTCTTCATCTTCAAGATAGAAATCGAACCTTGAATTTCCATATGTTTTTTCACGTTTAACAGTGGTAAGCTTTCCCATGCCTTGAAGTTCTATTTTATCCTGATAAAAGGCCTCCTCAGCTACCTTGTTAGGCACCTGAGAATCCATATTAATCATCATATTACCCTTTAATACACCTATCAGGTCATAGCGTGTTTTTCTCGTTTCATGAGCTTCCCCAAAGTCCTGTAAATATATTTCAACTCCTGGTACAAGGAGTTCTTTACATCTTCCTGTATTCTTTACGTGAGCCCTTTCTACTCTTCCATTTACAGATACTTCCGCTATAAATCTGTTTGGCCTGCTTATAAATGTTCCTTTGACTATATTTTCGTATTTCATACATTGAATTTTATCAGATTTTCCATTATAATTAAAGACGTTATTATTAAATAAGGGGGCGATTTTATGCACACACCCGATCCTGTTGCCTTCACCCTTTTTGGCACAGATGTAAGATGGTATGGTATTTTAATCGGACTTGGATTTATACTGGCAATTATTATCAGCTATAAACGGGCACCTCAGCATGGAATAAAAAGTGAAAACATACTGGACTTTGCAATCTGGATGATTCCTTTTTCCATAATAGGTGCAAGACTCTACTACGTAATATTCGAATGGGAGTACTATGCTGGTGATTTAAAAAAAATCTTTGATATAAGAGGTGGTGGTCTTGCTATTCATGGCGGACTTATTGCCGGAATAATTGTAGGAATCCTTGTCTGCAGACACTATAAAATTAACTTTATAGAACTTGCTGATCTTGTTTTCCCTGCTGTAGCACTTGCTCAGTCCATTGGAAGATGGGGAAACTATTTCAACTCAGAAGCTCATGGCGGACCAACAGACCTTCCATGGGCCATATTTGCAGATGGAGAATATGTCCATCCAACATTTCTATACGAATCACTATGGTGCTTTGCACTGTTTATCTTCCTTATCTGGCTAGATAAGAGAAGATCATTTCCAGGACAGATTGCATGTCTTTACGGAATGCTATATTCTCTTGAAAGAGGATTTGTTGAACAGCTTCGAACAGACAGCCTTATGATAGGGCCATTCAAGCAGGCTCAGGTACTAAGCTTCTGTGTGTTCGTATTCTGTCTTGTAACATACTATATTTTAAAAAAGAAAGATACAGAGAAAAGGAGTTTATCATAATGAAATTAGGTATTGTAGGCCTTCCTAACGTAGGCAAAAGTACACTTTTTAATGCTATTACAAAGGCAGGAGCAGAAGCTGCCAACTACCCTTTCTGCACAATTGAACCAAACGTTGGTGTAGTAACAGTTCCTGACGAAAGAATCAGAAAGCTTTCCGAACACTATAACACAAAGAGAACAGTATATACAACAATTGAATTCTGCGATATTGCAGGTCTTGTAAAAGGAGCTTCTAAAGGTGAAGGTCTTGGAAATAAGTTCTTAGGCCATATCAGAGAAGTGGCTGCTATTGTTCACGTAGTAAGATGTTTCGAAAATGACAACATTGTTCATGTAGACGGCAAAATCAATCCACTGTCAGACATTGAAACAATTAACATGGAACTTATTCTTTCTGATATGGAAATCTTAGAAAAACGTATTACAAAGACAACAAAAAACCTGAAAGGCGATAAGAGTCTTCAGGCTGAGCTTGATATTTTAAACAAGGTATATAACTTCCTTTCAGAAGGAAAATCAGCAAGAGCTCTTGACCTTGATGACGAAGAAACATCATTCGTAAAAGAACTTAACCTTCTTTCATATAAACCGATTATCTACGTTGCTAATGTGTCTGAAGATGATGCTGCAGATGGAACAGATAACGAATATGTTAAACAGGTTAAGGAATTTGCAAAAACTGAAGATGCTGAAGTAGTTGTAATATGCGCAGAAATTGAACAGGAAATTTCCGAACTAGATGATGAAGAAAAAGAAATGTTCTTAGAAGAGCTTGGAATCAGCGAATCTGGTCTTGATAAATTAATCAAAGCATCTTACACACTTCTTGATTTAATTTCATTCCTGACTGCCGGCGAAGATGAGTGCCGTGCATGGACAATCAAACAGGGAACCAAGGCTCCTGGTGCTGCAGGTAAAATTCATACTGACTTCGAAAGAGGATTTATCCGTGCAGAAACTATTGGCTTTGATAAATTTGAAGAATGTGGCATGAACATGGCTACAGCTAAAGAAAAAGGATTACTTCGTTCAGAAGGAAAAGAATATGTTGTTAAAGATGGAGACATCATTACATTCCTTTTCAACGTATAGAATATTTCAAAGAAAGTACCTTGGCGTTGTCACCTTAAAAGGTGACATGAGGATACAGAAAAACAAAGTTTTTCGTAGTATCCTCTTTTTTATATGAGATTTATTTTACTTCCCCTGCACCAACTGGCATAATCATCATAAAACCCGGCCAGCTGACCCTTTCCAGAAAACGAAATAAGGCTGCCCACATGGACAGCCCCGTAAAGTCATTCTTCTTATTTGTTGTGTGAAAGAATAATATCTGTTAAGTCTACTGGCGCAACGATTTTGCCATCCTTGTAAACTCTCATGTTGCCGCTTGCGATTTCGTCAATAAGAATAACGTTTCCGTCTTTGTCATATCCGAATTCAAATTTAATATCCCATAATTCTAATCCCATAGTCTTAAGGTCATCAGCAACAATTTTTGTAATCTGTAATGTCTGTTCCTTCATCTGTTCAAACATTTCTCTTGACATAATTCCAAGAGCCTCTAAACCTTCGCTTGTTACTAGTGGATCTCCCTTTTCATCATCTTTAAGAGTTGTTTCAACATATCCGTTTTCGAAAACAGTACCATCTTCAATATATTTTCCATAACGACGGATAAAGCTTCCTGTAGCTCTGTATCTGCAGATAACTTCTAATCCCTGACCAAATGGTGTGGCACGAAGTACTTCCATTGTAGCATCTTCCAGATCTGCACTTACATAGTGTGTCTTGATTCCTGCTGCATTAATCATTTCGAAGTATCTGATTGATGTTTCTAAGTTAGCTCTGCCAATTCCATCAATTGTAAGACCTACTGTATTTTCACCTGGGTCAAAAACTCCATCTTTTCCTGTGCAGTCATCTTTGAACTTTAAAAGTACATTTCCATTTTCTAATGCATAAACGTCCTTAGTTTTACCCTGATAAATCTTTTCCATCTTTTGCCTCCGTATTATTTTAATTAAGAATTAATTAACGTCAAATTTCCTCTATATTATAGCACACTGAAATTCATAAACAATAACTATAAAATAATTTTACGAAGTTTTTCATTAACTTACAGATAAAGTTCGTATTTTTGTTTCAAATATCCCTGTATGCGCCATTATAGTCGATGTTATTCAAACATAACGTTCGTGTTTTTCATCCTGCCTTGACTAAGGTATAAATATTACATATAATATAATTAACATATGTTAATTACAAAAGAGGTGTATATTATGGCAAGACCCGTAAAAAACAGAATCATACAGTCCATTCCAACAAGTGAAGGTTTCGTTCCTGTTGGATATGATAATCATAAAGAATATGATCGCGTAATAATGACAGTTGATGAATACGAAACCATCAGGCTCATAGATTACGGCGGTGAAAATCACGAAACATGCGCAGAAAGCATGGGTATATCAAGATCAACAGTAACTAACATTTATGATTCAGCAAGGAAAAAGATTTCAGATGCACTCATAAATGAAAAAATCCTCCTTATAGAAGGCGGTAACTATGATATAAGTAATGAAAACTGCAAAATCGGATGCATAGAAAATCACACAAAAACCACCATAGCAGTCCCTTACAGCAATGGTGAAATTCTTCAGCATTTTGGCCAGTGCCAGACATTTAAATTCTATCATATATCAGGTGGCAATCTGGAAAGTGAAGAAATTGTAAGTGCATCCGGCTACGGACATGGTACACTTGTTACATTTCTTAAAGAAAGAAATATTGACATTCTTATCTGCGGCGGAATAGGAGCAGGCGCTCAGAACTTCCTTGCAGAAGATAATATTACCTTTTACGCTGGTGTAAAGGGAAGTGCCGACAAAGCAGTTTCAGAGCTTCTCGAAGGCACACTGTCATATAGCACAAATGCAACATGCGAAAACCAGGAACACAGCTGTAACTGTCACAAATAGGATTTTCTCTCCCTGTTAACAGGGAGAGATTTTTTTATGCAATGGAAAAACGCTTCGTATTAATATCATAGTAATACACCGAATCCGAAAGAATATCCTTTCCCTTAACAACACATTCATTGGCATCGCGAACCACACTTTCAAGATATTCTTTTTCCTGACCAAAGTCTGGAAGAATAAACACTTCATGCACAGATGATGGAAGAACATACATGCTTTTTTCGTACATTTCTGCAAGCTTTAAAATTTCATCTGTAATAAACATACCAACTGCACCAAACACCCTCATCTTATTAGAAAGCACATAGAAATGTCTTTCAATCAGTTCTGTACTAAGCGGATACAGATTTAATGTATTAAACCGGGCAAGCTCATATAATTCCTCTTCACTAAGATTAAGTTTTTCAAGTATGGTGTTATTCAGAATAACACTGCATATTCCTCCATCTGGTGTCTCTGTAACGCTTCTGTAAATAACTGATAGATCCAGTACATCTATATGCGGCACAGTAGCCAGCAAATTACTGTATCTTTCTGTGTTAATAAGGCTCATAATAATATTATCTGTTCTCATTTTACCCCTCTCTTTCTGTTATTTTTTAAAAAACAATAATATTAAATATAATAAGGCGGAGATATATCATATTCTCCCTGCGGGAATGATGAATAAAGTGTATCTGCCTTAATACCAAATAAATTAAACATAATACTCTCCTTTCAGAAAAAAAACACCGCATCAGTTAACATGCAGTGTTCTCTTACGCCTAAATAAAAACGGATTGCAGTGCAATCCGTTTATTTCTAACTTTTATTTACTTTTTTTACAGTTTTTGTTATTACAATAATATCACAATTTTTTTCACCTTACAAGTGTTTTTTAAAAAAGTGATAAATTTTTCGACACATGAAAAAGAAATCTCTGTTTCCACTGTCTCCATACTTTGTTGTTGTAAGTATTTCCAGGGTTCTTAAATATAATATTCTCAAGAACTTCTCCTCTGTAATATTCGGGAACAACTGACAAAGCATTACGGATACCTGCAATTCTCTCTTCAAGAATGAGTTTCTCCATGGCGTTATCTTCTGTAGGCTGCCATAAAGAGCCTCTTGAACTACACTCTCTTACAACGCTTCCACTCTTACTGCGATCACCTTTTTCTCCGTTAATCTCCTCTAGTCTTTCTTCCATGCGGTACAGATCTCTTACCGCCCAGAGACTCTGATAGTATACTGTATCAGGAAGTACATATTCCTTTTCTTTTGTTTGCTGCCACTCTCTCGACATGGCCTCCTCCTTCCTTAACCTCCTGAATATTTTTTACCATAAATTACATTATATGTCAAGAGTTTTTAAGGATAATTTTCAGATTATTGTATTTTTTTACCAGAAGTTGAAATATATATTCCTGTAAGTGTCATAATAACTCCTAAGACTGTATACCAGCCAAAAGGATCGTTTACAAAAATAACACCTGACATTATACCTACAACTGTAGTCATATTTGCAGTAAGATTACTTCCAATGGCTGCAGGAAGCCTTCCAAGCACATAGTTATAGAGAATGTAGCAGATGCAGGAACAACATGCTCCAAGGAAAAGCACGCTTAACAGAATACGGCCGTCAGAAAGACATGCTCTGTATCCTGCAAATCCATATCCACCTGCAAAGCTGATTATATTAAAGAACACAGCTCCCATAATGGAAATAACCATGGTAGATTCCATAGGATTAAATTCCTCTGCTGCTCTTCCTGCAACGTGAGAATAAAATCCGCCAAGAGTTACTGCTGCAAAAAGGCTGATATATCCAAACCACTTACCACCAATAGAAAATGCAGGCGAAAGGCCAATACTAAGTGCCACTCCGGAAAAAGCAATAACAATTGCAACTGTAGTTCTTAATGACACCTTTTTGTGAAGGAAGAGAACTCCTGTAATTATTACCATAAGCGGAATAGTTGCAATAAAAATCGATGACTCAGATGGAGTTGTATATTTAATTCCTGTAGTTTCGAAGATAGAATAAAAGCATGGCTGAATTGCACCAAGAAGCAAAAGTACACGTATATTCTTACCTCTGAAATTTACTTTAATAACTTTAAATGCCCATAGCAGTATAAATATTATGGCTGATACTGTCCATCTCAGTGCCAGAAGAGGAAGTACCTCTATGGCTTCAAGCGCAACCTTTGTTCCAAGAAAGGAAAACCCCCATAAGGAAGAACACAGCACAGCAAGAATATATACAGTTCCCTGTTTTTTTAAAAGATTTTCAATCATTTTCTTAATCCTTCAAGAACTCTCAGGCAGTCACCGAAAATACCATAAGCTGTCTGCTTTATTTCCGGTTCATGCTCCGTAATAGTTATTTTACCCATAAGGTCAGTTGTAACAGATACTACTGATGTGGTGCTGTCTATGCCTGCAAGCATATGAGTTTTTTCTACAAGAACTGGTTTAACAAAAGCATCAGGTACGCCATTCTTAATACTTCCCTTACAAAGAAGCTTATGAACAAAGCCTTTTTCTGAAGCACTTCTTACTTCATCATAAGAAATATCCTCTATGCCTTTACAATTAACATCTTCTGGTGTGATTCCTGCGTCCATAAGAACGTTCATAAGCGCTGCAACTTTTGCAGCAGCATCGTATCCCTTTATATCTGTATCAGGATCTGCTTCAATAAATCCCTGTTTCTTACCTTCAGCTATAATAGTATCATAATCAGTACCCTTTTCCATTTCCTCTAAAATATAGTTTGTAGTACTGTTCAGGATTCCTGAAATTTCACTGACTTTGCAAAGTTTCAGGCAGTTGTCTGCAAGATTAAATACAGGCGTACCATCCATTACTGTAGTTTCACAGAAAAACATAAGGTTTCTTTCTTCTGCCATGTTCTTAAGTTCTCTGTACGCCCATGCCACTGGTCCCTTATTTGCAGTTACAACATGCTTATTACGTGAAAACGCCTTCTTAATGTGGTCTGTTGCAGGCTGACCTGTAAATATATTAAGAGGCGTCATTTCACACATAACATGGTAGTCAGCCTTTTCAATAACTTCCATTGCACTCAGAGTGCAATATCCCTTTACATTTTCATCAAAATGTCCTTTTTCCTTAACTGCCTTTACTGCAGCTAATAAATCTATGCCATTGGAATCAAGAATTGTACCTCGTGAATAAGTAGAAATAGCTGTGACAATAATGCCACAGCCATACATTTCTTCTATATCCTTCTCTTTTTCCAAAAGCATTTCTGCAAATGCTCTTCCTGCGTTTCCGAAACCTATTAATGCAAGTTTTAACTTTTTCATTTTCAGCCTCCATAAGGATAATATATTATAATTTTATCTGTCTTCTTCAGTTACTGCTGAACCAAGATTAATGGTTGCCTTGTGCAGCTCCTGAACAATGTTATTTACCTTTACAAGTTTCTCTGGTGAAATATTTTCTCCCATAACAAGGTTTGCATTGTAAAGAATATTTTCGATTCCAAGATGAATATCAGAAAGTGTATCTCTGAGTTTAAGAATTTCTTCATCTCTTAAGCCTTCTTCTACAGCTTCATCAAAGTTCAGAAGTTCTGCAGTGTTCATGTCAAGTTCAAATTCTGAATTTCCATGTACAACTACAGGTTCATATCCCAGCCTGTCATTAAGAAGTTTTGCAAAATCTTTCTTGGAATCTTCTTCACCATGCACAAGGAAAATCTGCTTTGGTCTCTGCTGGAAGCCAGAAACCCATGCAAACAGACCATTCTGATCTGCATGTCCTGAGAATCCTTCTAGGTTATATATTTCTGCATTTACATTTACAATTTCGCCAAAGAGAGCTACTTCTTTAGCCCCCTGTACAAGTTTTCTTCCAAGTGTTCCCTCTGCCTGATATCCAACAAATATTATGCTGTTTCTTGCATCCCACAGGTTATGTTTCAGGTGATGTCTGATTCTGCCTGCTTCACACATTCCGCTTGCCGAAATAATTACCTTAGGCTCTCTGTTCATATTAAGAGCCTGTGATTCTGCAGTACTTCTTGTAAAATGAAGATTTTTAAAATCAAGAGGATTATCACCCCTCAGAATGTAATCTTTTGTTTCTTCATCAAATACCTGAGCATTCTTACGGAATACTTCTGTTGCTGTAGTAGCCATAGGACTGTCTACATAAACCTGAAGATTCTCAAGCTGCTCTCTGTATCTGTTATCTTCTAAATAAAGCTTGTTAAATTCGAAAATAAGTTCCTGTGTTCTTCCAACTGCAAAGGAAGGAATAACAACAGTTCCACCTCTCTTGATTGTTTTAAGCACAATATCAGCAAGCTGACTGATACTTGTACTGTTCTCAGGATGATTTCTGTTACCATAGGTAGTTTCCATAATAACATAGTCAGCCTTCTTTATTACTGTAGGGTCTCTTAAAATAGGTCTGTCAATCATACCAAGGTCACCAGAGAATACAATTTTCGAGTCCTTATCTCCTTCTTTAACCCAGAGTTCCACAATAGACGAACCAAGAATGTGACCGGCATCATTAAAAACAATTCTCATGTTTTCGTTAATTTCAATAAGCTGATCATATAGCACTGGTTCTACATACTTTAATGCCTCGCAGGCATCTAAGTATGTATACAGAGGCTCAACAGGTGGCTTACCTGTACGCTCATTTCTTCTTGACTTCCATTCTGCATCCTTTTCCTGAATAAATCCACTGTCTTTGAGCATTACGTCAAGCAGGTCTGCTGTAGCGTCTGTACAGTAGATTTTTCCTGTAAATCCCTGCTTTACAAGCAGTGGAAGTCTTCCGCAGTGGTCAATGTGAGCATGACTCAGAATAACACATTCTATTTCTGCAGGATCAAATGGAAATGGTTCGTGATTAAGAGCATCCTGAACCTTTCCTCCCTGAAATAGTCCGCAATCAAGTAATATCTTATGGTTTTCTGTTGTTAACAGATGGCAGGATCCTGTAACTCCGGATGATGCTCCGCAAAATTTGATTTTCATACCTTCCCCCTGATCTTTTTATCAGATCTTAACATTCCATAAATCTACTTCTCCAGTTGAAACCACAGTAGCACCTGCTTCAAGAGCAGCTCTTACTTCTTCCTCAGTTTCAATAATGCCTCCGGCAATAATAGGGACATTTACCTTTTCGGAGAATTCTTTAATTTTTTTTGTAATGATTCCAGGCATAATTTCAATAATGTCCGGTTTTGAAATTCTGATTGACTCAACAGAAGTTCCAACTGAATGAGAGTCAACCATAAAGAATCGCTGAACTGTAATCAGATTAAATTCTTTTGCCGCCTTTATAATATTTGTTCTGGTTGTCAGAATTCCGTCTACACCCTGTTTTGAAAGGAACTCAAGTCCAAAACGGTCCTTGCCTATTCCTTCTGCAAAATCAACATGTACAAAGGCTTTCTTTCCTGCACTGTGAATTTCCTTTACGCACTGATTAACAGTCATAATATTGGAGTGCAGAAGAAAAATCATATCCACATCTGATCTCAGAGCCGTACTAAAGTCCTTCTCTGTTCTGATTGCAGCTGCAATTGGTTTTTCAATAAAACTTACCATATTTTGTCTCCCTTTCTCTTTTATGGTCCTACTAATATCACTATTATACAATGTTTTCTGATTTTTCACAAATAAATACTCCTAATTTTCTTCAGTTCCATGAAAATCAGAGCCCTCAGTTACATGCATGTGTAATTTACCTGCAATATATGCAAGATTATTTCCCTGCTCCTGATTTACTGATGGGTGATAACATTCAATTCCTTTAAGTCCTTTTTTCTTAAGATCTCTCAGTATTTCATTAAGGGCATCCCAGAATTCCTTACTGTCCTTTTCTCCAAGTCCTCTTGTTTTAAAAGGATGAGCAAGAACAGGAAGTCCTCCTGCTTCCTTTACTACCTTTATAGCATCTTCAATGCTTATCATTTCTTTTTTTACAGAATTAAGAAGTTCCCATACATTTTCTGTATCATAGCCTTTTTTCTTCATAGCTCTTACAAAATCAGGCTTTCCAATGTATTTCCCGGGTTTACCTTCTGTAAGTTCTTCTTCTGTAAGTTCATATCCTTTTTCATTAAGAAAGCTTATGAGCTTTTTATTTCTTTCATTACGCTTTTCACGTAAATCAGCAATTGTTTCTGTAAGAAGCTCATTATCAGGGTCTATATAGTATCCAAGTAAGTGAAACTCTGTTTCTTCCCCCTTATAGTCGTAGGCTGTGGCAAGCTCAATACCTGGAACAACCTGTATTTTCAGTGCTTCTCCAGCAATCTGCGCTTCTTTTATTCCATCTACACCATCATGGTCAGTAATGGAAATAATATCATATTCTCTGTCTTTATACATTCTTACTAAATCAGTTGGCTTCATTGTTCCATCTGAGTAATATGTGTGAGTATGAAAGTCTACTTTATATGCCATTTTTTGTCCTCTAAATATATAAAATTTCTTTTGCGATTTCTTCTGCTTTTTCTCTGCCCTTAAGGTAATCTATTATTGCAAGTGCAAATTCCATTGCTGTTGCAGGTCCTCTTGATGTAATTACATTACCTGAAACAACAACTCTGTCTTCTTTTTTTACAGCACCGATAAGTTCGTCTTCCATGCCAGGATATATTGTTGCATCATGTCCTGCAAGGATTCCGTCTCTGCCAAGAACCATTGGTGCAGCGCATACTGCTGCAACAGGTTTTCCACTTAAATAGAATTTCTTAAGTTCAGCATTAAGTTCTTTGTGATTGCAAAGGTTTGTTGTTCCAGGCATGCCACCAGGAAGAACCAGCATTTCACATTTGTCATAAATACCTTCTTTAAAGAAAATATCTGTTTCTACTGCAATACCTCTTGATCCATAAACAATTTTTTCGTCCATTAAAGACACTGTCTTTACCTGGATTTCTGCACGTCTTAAAAGATCGGTAACAGTAACTGCTTCTATTTCCTCAAAGCCATTTGCTAAAAATACATATACCATAATCTCTCTCCTAATTAATAAAAAATTCTTTCTGGTTTTGTAATTGTATAATGCACATATGTCATAACTGCAAGAAATACAATTGCAACCAGAGTTGCAAACATAATGTATGTTTTAAAGAAAGGATCGCCCAGCATTGTTCCTACAATGGAGTATTTGGAAAGTTTCATGCCGATAAACTCTGCATAGAGAAACTTTCTGCACGACTTTATGGCTACAAATACACCATGGCATATTATGAGCACAAGAGTCAGAACTATGCCTGCTCTGTACCTGTTTCTAAGCGCTTTCTTGTAATTCATACGGAATAGATAAAAATAAATTCCAAAGAAAACTGCTGCAGACAGAAGTCCTGCTGCAAGCTCTATATTAAGTATCTTCTTTGCTTTTTTCATAACCTCCTGATCTTCTTTTTCCATAATAGGATCTTTGAAGATTCTGTTGTCTTCGTAAACCTGAAAAGGTTTGCTGCTGAAGGATCTGAAATACGAGGTAATTTCCTTTGCCATTTCATTTCCTGTAACGTTATAAGGTACCTCATACATTACTTCACTGTCATTAAAATGATATACATAAGTAGCTGACATTCTCAATACAAGATTTGAGCTTAAGAGTATTATCATAAGTGACATAAAGACAACAAGGAGTCCGGATAATAAGTAGTTTACTTTACGCATACACTTCTCACCTGTCCCTTTATTAAAATTGAAATGGGGATAGACAAACTATCCCCTGTATATTTCACTTATTAAGCTTCATAACTGTCTAAATAACTAATATAAGGCAGATTTCTGTATTTCTGGTCAAAGTCAAGGCCGTATCCAATAACAAAAAGATCTTCTATTTCGAATCCGATGTAATCGCCTGTAACATCTGCAGTTCTTCTTGAAGGTTTGTCAAGTAAAGTACAGATTTTCACGCATTTTGCGTTCTTTTCTCTGAAGTAAGTCTGCAGGTTCTTAAGAGTATTACCTGTATCAATAATGTCTTCAACGATAATTACATTCTTGCCTTCAACATCAAGTTCAATATCCTTTTTAATAACTAATTTACCTGAACTTACTGTGCTGCTGCCATAGCTGCTTGCTGCAATAAAATCAATCTTTGCATCAAGATCAATTGTTTTCATCATGTCAGCCATCCACATTACAGCACCTTTAAGTGTACCAATAAGAATAACTTCTTCACCCTTAAAGTCTTCTGTAATCTGCTTACCTAATTCAATAGCTCTGTTCCAGATCTGTTCCTGTGTGAGAAGAATAGTACCTTTTACTTCTCTGTCTAATGTTAACATTCTTTACTCCTCATCTTTCTCTTCTTCAACGTCGAAATCTACGCCTTCTATAATATCTTTCTTTTTAAATTTCCCTGACAGGTCTTCTGCTTTTTCCCCTATCCAGTATGAGTCAAGTTCATCCTTCAGATGAAGAATAATAAATGCCCATAAGACGATATCATCCAGAAAACCAAAAGGAAAAAGAACTGGTGGAATTAAATCCACAGGAAGAAACAGGTATATAATACCTGCAATTACCAATGCTTTTTTTCTTAGTGGAACAGTCTTATCTCTTAAAAGATAAAAAACTGCTTCCAGTCTTCTCACAATTACTCTGAGTCCGATAAACCGCATCTTTCCTCCAACAGTCTTTCAATTTCATCAAGGAGAACATCGTAACCAGTTCTCTTAAGTGATGAAATAGGAATAACTTTATCTTCTTTACCAAGGTCCAGAGTCTTACGTATTACAGAAATATTTTTCTGCATTTCGTTTCTTGAAACCTTGTCTGCCTTAGTTGCAACAACAATGCCATCTAATCCATAATATCTCAGATAATCGTACATCTGCACGTCCTGAGCAGTAGGCTTATGTCTGATATCCACAAGCTGGATTACCTTCATGAGTCCCTGCCTGTTTTCCAGGTAGGTTTCCATCATTTCACCCCAGTTATCTGACATGGATCTTGAAACCTTTGCATATCCGTATCCCGGCAGGTCAACAATTCTAAAAGTATCATTCATAAGGTAAAAGTTAATGGTTCTTGTTTTACCAGGGCTTCCACTAACCTTTGCCAGCTTTCTTCTGTTTGTTATAAGGTTAAGAAGTGATGACTTTCCTACGTTTGATCTGCCCGCAAAAGCAACTTCAGGAAGTACATCTTCCGGATACTGAGAAGGCTTTGCTGCTACAGCGTCTAATTCTGATTTAATAATTTTCATAAATCTTTCCTTATCTATTTAACTAATGCTTCCGAAAGAGCCTGCTCTGCATTATCAAGTAAGACAAAATCCAGCTGCTTTCTTACTGATACCGGAATTTCTTCAATATCAGCTTCATTTTCTTTTGGTAAAAGAATCTTTGTAATTCCTGCTCTGTGAGCAGCAAGTACTTTTTCTTTAATTCCCCCCACTGGAAGAACTTTTCCTGTAAGAGAAAGCTCACCTGTCATTGCAATATTTCTTCTTACAGCTCTGCCAGTAAGAGTAGAAACTACTGCAGTGCACATTGTTACACCTGCTGAAGGACCATCCTTTGGAACTGCACCTTCTGGCACATGTATATGAAGATCATATTTTTTGTTAAAGTCTTCTTCGATTCCGAATTTATCAGCAACTGAACGAATATAGCTTACACCAATCTTTGCACTTTCCTGCATTACATCTCCAAGATTACCTGTAAGTGAAAGTTTTCCTGAGCCCGGAACCTTTACTGTTTCTATCTGAAGTGTATCTCCACCTACTGCAGTCCAAGCAAGACCAGTTGTAACACCAACCTGGTTTTCTCCTTCTACCATGTCAAAGTGGTAACGTTTCTTTCCTAAGAATGATTCCAGGTTTCTCTGTGTAATATTATATGACTTTTTACCTTCTGTTACAATCTTTCTTGCTACTTTTCTGCAAAGGTTTGCAATTTCTCTTTCAAGATTTCTTACTCCTGATTCTCTTGTATAGTAATTAATAATGTCGTGAACTGCCCCGTCAGAAATTCTGATGTTTTCTGATGTAAGTCCGTGAGCCTTTACTTTTTTATCTATAAGGTATTTCTTTGCTATGTTAACCTTTTCTTCTTCTGTATATCCGGATACTTCAATTACTTCCATTCTGTCAAGAAGTGGTCTTGGAATTGTATCAAGGCTGTTAGCTGTAGTAATAAACATTACCTTTGACAGGTCAAAAGGTACTTCAAGGAAGTGATCTGTAAAAGTATTATTCTGTTCAGGGTCAAGAACTTCTAACAATGCTGAAGCTGGATCGCCTTTAAAGTCTGCTCCGATTTTGTCTATTTCGTCAAAAAGGAATACAGGGTTATTTACACCAGCCTCCTTAATGCATGAAATAACTCTTCCCGGAATAGCTCCAACATAAGTTCTTCTGTGTCCTCTGATTTCTGCCTCGTCACGAACACCACCAAGAGACATTCTTACAAATTCTCTTCCTCCTGCTCTTGCAATGGATTTTGCAATAGAAGTTTTTCCAACTCCCGGAGGACCTACAAGGCACAGAATTGAACCTTTGATTTCCTTTGTAAGATGAATTACAGCAAGATATTCCAGAACTCTTTCTTTGACTTTCTCTAAGCCATAGTGGTCTTCATTTAAGATTTTTTCTGCACGTTTAAGGTCATCATTTGTTTCTGATCCTTTATTCCATGGTAATTCCAGAATTGTTTCAATATAGTTTCTGATAACAGCTCCTTCAGCTGATGAAGGAATCATCTTCGAAAACTTATTGATTTCTTTTTTTACCTTATCTTCTGTTTTTTCGTCAAGGTCAATTTCTTTAAGTTTTTCAAGCCATTCTGAAGCTTCTATACCTGCGTCCTCATTTACTCCCAGTTCTTCCTGAATAGCCCTCATCTTTTCACGAAGGATGTATTCTCTCTGGTTTTTGTCTACGTTTTCTTTGACTTTTCCTGCAATAACCTTTTCGATTTCTGCTATTTCATTTTCCTGACATAACATATCCATAAGAATATCCATTCTTAATGAAAAATCATTTTCTTCAAGGATTTCCTGTTTTCTGTTATATGGAACAGCCATGTCATGAGCCATTTTGTATACCGAAGCAACTGGTGACTTTTCCAAAACAGCCTTTTCAATTACTTCTTCTGCAAGATGTCCTGAAAGAGAACCATATTTAATAAAAGAATCTTTCAGAACTCTCAGCTTGGCACTGTCTTCTGTGCTCATTTCCTCTTCTTTAATATATTCAGGAACCGGATTTATGGAGCACTTGAAGAAATCATCATCTTCAATTATTTCTTCTGCTGTCGCTTTATAAAGTCCTTCTACCAGTACACGAATGGCATCACCCTGAATTTTCAGCATCTGCTTTACTTTAATTACAGTACCTGTATTATATAAATCTTTTGCAGTAGGAATAAGCACATTGTCGTCAATCTGTGAAAGCACAAATACCTGTTTGTCCGCATTCATTGCATTTTCCAGTGCTTTAACTGACTTGTCTCGTCCTATGTCAAAGTGCATTACTGTGTTTGGAAAAATTGTAAGCCCTCTTAAAGGGATACAGGGAAAGAAAGTTTTTTCTTCTGCCATAATTTTTCTCCTCTCATAAAACAATAAGGCGACATAAGTCGCCTGTAATTAAGAGACGTGAGTCTCCTCTGTTTCTTCTTTTCTGTCACCATATATAAGGACTGGTTCTGTTCCTTTCTCTATGGTATCAGCTGTAATGATGCATTTTTCTACATCTTCTTCTGATGGAATATCAAACATTACATTAGTCATTGCATGTTCTAAAATACTGCGAAGACCTCTTGCACCTGTTTTTCTTTCGATTGCTTTCTTTGCAACCAGACGGATTGCTTCATCTTCAATCTCAAATTCCACTCCATCAATTTCAAACAGTTTCCTGAACTGTTTAACAAGAGCATTCTTTGGCTCCTTCATTATTCTGATAAGAGCATCTTCTGTAAGTTCTTCAAGAGTAACCATTACAGGAAGTCTTCCTATAAATTCAGGAATAAGTCCGAATTTCAGAAGGTCTTCTGGTTCCAGGTTAGCGAAAATATTCTTTTCATCAACCTGACTGTTTGCCATGTCTGAGTTAAATCCTATTACTCTTTCGCCCATTCTCTTCTGAATAATTCTTTCCAGTCCGTCGAAAGCTCCACCGCATATAAATAATACGTTTGATGTATCAAACTGTATAAATTCCTGGTGTGGATGTTTTCTTCCTCCCTGTGGTGGAACGTTTGCAACAGTTCCTTCTAGGATTTTAAGAAGTGCCTGCTGAACTCCTTCACCACTTACGTCTCTTGTAATTGAAGGGTTATCTGACTTTCTTGAAATCTTATCGATTTCGTCAACATAAATAATACCCTTCTGCGCTTTTTCAATATCATAATCTGCAGCCTGGAGCAGACGTAAAAGAATATTTTCAACGTCTTCACCAACATAGCCTGCTTCAGTAAGTGCTGTTGCATCAACAATTGCAAATGGTACATCAAGTATACCAGCAAGTGTCTGTGCCAGCAGTGTTTTTCCAGAACCTGTAGGTCCTATCATAACAATATTACTTTTCTGCAGTTCAATTTCGTCTTCATCTTTAATATCACATGTGCGATTAATACGCTTATAGTGATTGTATACTGCAACAGCAAGTGTTTTCTTTGCCTCATCCTGACCAATAACATAATCAGAAAGTGTTTCAAAGATTTCTCTTGGCTTAGGCAGTTCATAGTGAGTGTTGTGGGATTCTCTTTCTGACTCTCTGATTTCGTCTTCTATAATGTCCACACATCTTTCGATACACTCTTCGCAGATATATACACCAGGACCTGAAATAAGGCGTCTTACCTGATTCTGTGGTTTTCCACAAAATGAACATCTTAACTGTTTGTGATCATCGTATCTGTCAGCCATTAACTTCCTCCCGTTATTTTTTGCGGATAACTTTGTCTACTAATCCGTATGCACATGCATCATCTGCACTCATAAAGTTATCTCTGTCTGTATCTTTCTCAATAGTTTCCAGGTCTTTGCCTGTATTTTCACTTAATATTCTGTTTAATTTTTCTTTTGTTTTAAGCATCCATTCTGCATGAATTTTAATGTCGGATGCCTGTCCCCTTGCACCGCCTAAAGGCTGGTGAATCATTACTTCAGCATTTGGTAATGCAAATCTCTTTCCTTTTGTTCCAGATGACAGAAGGAATGCTCCCATGCTTGCTGCAAGACCAACGCATATTGTAGATACATCTGGCTTAATGTACTGCATAGTATCATAAATAGCCATCCCGGCGGTTACTGAACCACCGGGGCTATTGATGTAAATACAAATGTCTTTATCAGGGTCTTCAGCTTCTAAGAACAGTAACTGTGCTACCACAAGACTTGCAACATGATCATCTATTTCATCCCCTAAAAAGATAATTCTGTCTTTTAATAATCTTGAATAGATGTCATATGATCTTTCTCCTCTGCCGGTATTTTCAACCACATATGGTACTACAGCCATTCTTTAACCCTCCTAAATATCTTTGTTTCTTCTTATTTTTCTTCAGCTTCTTCAGCAGCTTCTTCTGTTTCTTCAGCTTTTTCAACTTTTGTGATTTTTGCTTCAGCATAAAGCATGTCGATAGCTTTCTTTAACTGAATGTCTTTTCTGAAGAACTTTAAGCTTTCTTCTCCAAGCATCTTTCTGATTTCTTCTTTGTCGATGCCGTAAGCTTTAGCCATTTCTTCTAATTCGTTATCTAATTCTTCGTCAGAAACAGTAATTTCTTCTTTTTCTACGATTGACATTAAGATTACTCTTGTTTCAACTTTCTTAGCAGCTTCTTCTCTCATTTCAGCTCTGAAGTCTTTCATGTCTTTCTGTACGAACTGCATGTACTGTTCTAAGCTTAAGCCCTGAGATCTTAACTGCTGGTCGATTTCCTGAAGCATTCTGTCTAATTCATCTTCTACCATTACAGCTGGAACATCGAATTTGTTAGCTTCTGCAACCTTTTCGATAATAGCATCTTTTGCATTGTTTTCTGACTGAGCGTCAGCATATTTCTGAAGTTTTTCTTCAACTGACTTCTTTAATTCTTCTAATGTATCAAATTCGCTTACTTCCTGTGCAAATTCGTCATCTAATTCTGGAAGCTGTTCTTCTTTGATTCCGTGAATCATGCAGTGGAATACAGCATCTTTTCCTGCTAATTCAGGAGCGTGGTATTCTTCTGGGAATGTAACTTCTACGTCTACAGCTTTTTCTTTTTCTGCTCCAACTAACTGTTCTTCAAATCCAGGGATGAACATTCCTGATCCGATTTTAAGTTCCTGGTTATCAGCTGTGCCGCCTTCGAACTGTTCTTCTCCAACAAATCCAGCATAGTCAAAAGTAATTGTGTCACCCATGTGAACTGTTCTTTCAACTTCTACCTGTCTTGCATTTCTCTGCTGCATAGCATCTAAGTCTCTCTGAACGTCTTTTTCTTTAACAGTTTCTGTTACCTGTTCAACTTCTACGCCTTTGTAATCTTTAGGTTCGATTACTGGGTAAACTGGAACTGTAATTGTAATTGTTAAAGGTTTGCCTTTTCCGATTTCGCTGAATTCAGCTGATGGGCTGTTAATTGGTTCAAGTTCAAGTTCTGTGATTGCTTCTGGGTAAGCTTTCTGGAACATGTTGTTAATAGCATCTTCAAAGAAGATTCCTTCTCCGTAGTGTTTTTCAATAATGCTTCTTGGAGCTTTACCTTTTCTGAAACCATCAATAATAAACTGGTCTTTTGTAGCCTGGTATGCTTTTACAACTTCAGCTTCAAATTCTTCAGCTGTAAAGTCCATAGTAAATTTTACATCATTATTTTCTTTTGAAATAAATGTTGCTTTCATTGATATATATCCTCCTAAAAATAATAGCTGTTTATAAAGTGCCTTCGGCACATAATGTACATAATTATACCCTTTTTTTGTGATAAAGTAAAGAAATATAAAGAAAAAATGACTGTAAAACAGTCATTTTTACGCTAAAAGGTTAAGTCCCCTTCTGAATTTACTGATTTTCCCTGGTTCCAGATTATATTTCTCCGAAAGCTGGTTTCCAAGCCTTACAATTTCCTCTTCAAGTCCTGAATAAAGCTCCAGTTCCATTTCTAAAATCTGGTCTTCTTTTCCGCCACATTTCACCTTTCCTTCGTCAAGTGAAAGCTCGCAGATTGCCTTTCCTGTATCAAGTCTTACCTGTCTTCTCAGAAAATCAATTTCCATAAGAGGAACAAGTTTTCTTTCATTTAGAAGCTCATTAAGTAAAGGTCCTGCTTCTGTATCATCAAAAATTGACATATCCGGATCATTAAGACTGTACTCGCTGTTAACCGGAATGTTAATTTCTTCTCTCTTATGCATTTCCCCTTCAGAATATCCGCCCCATTTCAGGGTAGCCATATACTTATTTCCTTCTTTTCTGATTCGGAATGCCATAGAATTGCTGCTTAATGCCATATCCTCTGTATCAAAATATACAGCATGCATATCAATATCCTCGTCTGAATTAAAATCAACAATATCTCTTACCATACTGTCATTCAGAATCTCGTCTATATGCTTTCTGTCCTTTATGGCATACTTTAATTCAATCTCCATTGTATTTCCTCTCTATTTTTTTCTGTCGGCCTTCATCTGATTTTTCTTTTTTGTAAGCTCTTCTATAAGCTCATCATTAAGGAGTCTCTGTCTCTCTCTTAAGAAATTCTTTGCAGGCATATCAGTAAGCTGCATAATCCATAAGTATCTTCTGAAATCCGAATTACTAAGATGCTTTGTAATTGCCTTCTGTATAATCTGGGCTCTTTCTTTTGCATTAATCAAATACACTCTTGCAATAATTCCGCCCTTTAACTTTTTGATTTCAATAAGATTGTCAACATCTCCTGTTTCTGCAATAGCCTTCTTGATTTCTCCTGCAATTGAAAGGCCTATACGTCTTGTCTGCTCCCTGTCCATAATATTATAAAAAGCTACTGTTGCAATTATAGTACAAAGAGCACTTAACAAATATCCGAAACTGTTAATAGTAAAGATATACATAACAGTTCCCGGAATAAAACACATCCATTTTAATATTCCATATAATTTAATCTTCTTATCCATCTCTCACCCTGCCTGTTTTGAAACTTATTCCGTTATTATATTCCTTATGACGCTTTTTGTCAAAATATTCTTGTGGACTTTCACATTTATATATACCACAGTGTCTCCATAAAAAAAGAGGATACTACGAAAAACTTTGTTTTTCTGTATCCTCATGTCACCTTTTAAGGTGACAACGCCAAGGTACTTTCTTTGAAATATACGGAAATATCTCTTTTAATCGATATTTCCTATATTATAAAAAAACGAAACATCCTGCCTCTCATATGACAAGTGTTTCGTTTTTCTGGTGCGGTTTAAGGGACTCGAACCCCCATGGTTTCCCACACGGACCTGAACCGTGCGCGTCTGCCAATTCCGCCAAAACCGCATATTTAATTTCTGCTACCTTTTGATTATACACCAATGATTTCTTTTTTCAAGTAGAAATTACTGATTTCTTTTTAGTACAATATAATACAGCCGGCATTTCTGCCGGCCACTGTGTTTCTTTTACGATTATTCTTCGTCCTGTGATGCCATAATAGCGTCGAATTCAGCTGCAACTTTGTCGAATTCTTCATCAGAATCAATATCAACTAATTCAAATTCTTCGTCTCCAACTTCTTTGTAGCCATATAGATAAACATCGTCAGTATCATCATGAGGAATTAATGCGATGTATTCTTTACCGTCGCAATCGAAAACTCCCATGATTTCGCATTCTACATCTTTACCATCATCGAATTCTAATGTGATTAGTTCTTCTTCAGGTACATTGTTCTTGTTATCTGCCATGTCATTGTCCTCCATTAATTTTACTATTTAATACTATCTAATATATCATCAAATCATATACTTATCAACTAAAATATTTAATTATATTCCCTGCAACAGCCTCAGTTATGCTTTCTACTTCCATCAGTTCTTCAAGTCCTGCTTTTTTTACTGCCTCAACTGTTCCAAAATGATTAAGAAGTGCATTTCTCCTTGCAGGACCTACTCCTTGTATATCATCAAGAACAGAATGAAAAGCATTTTTTGTTCTCAGATTTCTGTGATATTCTATGGCGAATCTGTGTACTTCCTCCTGAACAGTTCCAAGATAGCTGAAAAGCATAGGATAGTCTTTAAGGGGAATTTCTCTTCCGTCTTCAAATACAACTGCTCTCGTTCTGTGATGATCATCTTTTGCCATTCCGACCACAGGAATATCAATATTCATTGCGTTTAATATTTTCTTTGCAGAAGTAACCTGACCAAGGCCTCCGTCCATAAGTATGGCATCCGGAAAGGCCGCAAAAGATTTATCTCCTTCGAGAGCTCTTTTAAATCTTCTATACAGCATTTCCTGCAGACTTCCATAGTCGTCTGGCCCTTCAATAGTCCTGATTCTGAAACGCCTGTAGTCTTTTGGAACTTTTTTAAGTCCTTCAAATACAACCATGGCTCCTACAGAATCCACTCCGTTCGTATTTGAAATATCGTATGATTCAACTCTGAATTCTTTCTTTTCTGGTGGAATATATCCTGCTTCTCTTATGAGAAATTCCATCTGTGTTCTTACTGTTTCACGCTTTTCCTCATTAAGTCTTGCCTTCTGATCAAGGGTCTTTACCATTTCAATGCAGTCATGTTTTGCAAGATCAAGCAGGGCTTTTTTCCTGCCTTTCTGAGGAACAAATACTTTAATCTTTCTTCCTGATCTGCTAAGGAAGTCCTCTATAAGTGCTGCATCTTTAAGCTCTTTTTCAATAATTATTTCAGGCGGTACATTAGCCCACTGTCCATAATACTGTTTAATAAACTCGGAGACCATTACTTCTTCTTCATCATACTCGCCAGTCTGTATCTGGAATGTTTCCCTTCCTGTAAGTTTTCCTTCCCTTACAGTAAACAGAGCGATAAAGGAATTCTTTTCATCCTTAACGGGAAGTACCACATCCATGTCCTCATCATTAACAAGAGATACTCTCTGAGTTTCTGATATGGCCTTTACAGAAATAATATAGTCACGGTACTTTGCAGCTTCTTCGTACTCCATTTTTTCTGATGCTTCATACATCTTTTCTTCAAGCAGTCTTATGAGAGGTCTCTCTTTTCCTCCCAGAAACTCCAGAATGCTGTCTACAGACTTTCTGTATTCTTCTTTTGATACTTTTCCAGTGCAAACCCCTCTGCACCTGTTTATATGATAGTTAAGGCAGGGTCTGTGTCCCTCTGGAAAGTCTTTTGTATTACATCTCTTAAGAGAGTAAAAATCAGACAGAAACTCCACTATCTGATTTACTGCTCCGGCATCGCTATATGGGCCGAAATACCTGCTTCCATCCTTTTCTATAAGTCGTGTCTTAAGAACTCTTGGAAAGTCCTCATTAACAGTAACCTTAATATATGGATAGGTCTTATCATCTCTTAGAAGTACATTGTACTTAGGCATGTACTTCTTTATAAGGTTACACTCCAGAATCAGCGCTTCCATCTCATTACTGCATGTTATATATTCAAATTCTGCAATATGGGATACCATGGCTCTCACCTTTGGATGAAGCTTATCAGGATTCTGAAAGTACTGCCTTACACGGTTTCTCAAAGATATGGCCTTACCTACATATATTACCTGCCCCATTTTGTCCTTATGCAGATAAACTCCCGGTGAATTCGGGAGTTTTTTAAGGTTTTCTTTTATATCAAACATTAGAAATTCCATCCTCTGTCGTTGTGTTCTTTTTCTCGTCTCAGTTCTTCCTCTGCAATGCGTCGTATTCTTTCTCTTCGCATCATTTTCTTTTTCTTTCTGCATCTGATTTTTACAGATGTAATCCAGATAAAGAACGCAAGAAGCAGAACTAAAGCTGCAAGAATTCCAAGTGCTGCATTATTTGAAATTCCAAGGTATGATGTAAACCATCCAGTTGGAACACTTTCTTTTACAACTAAATTGATTTCGTTTACAAGTTCATCTGCAACAAAAATCTGATATTTACCTACAACCTGGCCTTCTTCAAGAGGTGCTTCAACATTTTTAAACATAGAAGCATTTGTGCTTATCAGTGTGTCAGACGCCTGCTTTGGAAGATATGCATATCCTGTTTCTTCTGTAAAAACAGGCACACTTGTCTTAGCGCCATGCTTTACTCTTACATTGCCGGATTTCTTATCCTTACCTACTACCTTAAGCCCCTTTATTTTGCTCCTGCCATAGTCAGTAAGCTTGTTACAGTCATTTACGCGTTCATCTGTGCTGTCCTTAAGAAGTACAACCCAGAGGCTCATTCCCTTATCTTCGTATTTGAATGCTATGCTGCAGTTTTCATCTGAATCATAGCCTGTTTTACCTGCTACCAGCCCGTTAATGCTGTCTCTGTATTTTTCCATTACATTTACAATGGTTCTTTCTTCATTCAGATTGGTTTTGCTGACCTGGTATTCTGAAGTTGCAGCAATTTCTTTTATTTTATCATTAGATAAAGCAATCTTTGCAATCTGAAGCATATCATAGGCTGTGGACACATGACCTTCCTGAGGCATGCCATGTGGATTCTTAAAAGTTGTATGCTTACATCCTATATTAGAAGCAGTAGTATTCATCAGACTTACGAAACTATCCATATCTCCTGATATAGCTTCGCCTATGGCGTAAGCTGCGTCGTTAGCTGACAGCATAATTGCTGCATATATAAGGTCTTTTGCCTTTACCACTTCTCCCTGCTGAAGGCCCATTGATGTTCCTTCCTGTTTTACAGCAGTCTCTGAAATAGTTACTTCCTGATCAAAAGGAAGGTTCTGAATAGCAAGAAGTGCAGTCATAAGTTTTGTTATGCTTAAAGGGTCTGTCTGCACTGACTGATTCTTCTTGTATATGGTTTCACCTGTGTTTTCGCAGTAAACAATGGCACTTTCTGCATTGATTTCAGGCTGTGTTTCTGCAGCACCTGCTGACACTGATGACCCCGTAAATACAAGGCATGTTATTAAAATTATTGTAAGAAATTCTCTTAAATATTTTCCCATCTTAATCCTGTTTAATACTTTCTCTTATTTTAAGCATTTTCATGTCAGTTTCAGCTATGGTATCTGCACAGTCCTTAAGTTCCTTCATTATTTCATCAGCATTTTCAATATTTTTCTTGTATTTCATCTGATGTTCAAGACTTGCCCAGAAGTCCATGGCAACAGTTCGAATCTGAATTTCAACTCTCATAGGTCTTTTTTCATTAGAAAAGAACACCGGAACTTCCACTATCATATGGAAACTTCTGTATCCATTTGGTTTTGGATTTTTAATATAGTCTTTTACTTCAATAAGTGTTATGTCATCCTGCTGCACTAGCATCTTTGCAACCTGATAAATATCGTCAACAAAAGAACATATTACCCTGATTCCGGCAATATCATTAAGGTTTTTTTCTATGGACTCAAGAGAAATTTCGTTGTTCTGTCTTACAAGCTTTTCCATTATGCTGGAAGCCTTTTTCCTTCTTGATGTAATTGACGCAATAGGGCTGTCTTCCCTTGTTACTGCAAGTTCGTCATTAAGAATCTCAAGTTTTGTTCTTACTTCACGAATAGCAGAATCATATCTCATCATAAGCAGGTCAAAGTTCTCCAGTTTCTGTACGTCATCTATTGAATTTTCTGCTAATATTCTTCCATACATTTCTTTAGCTCTGTCATCATTTTTCATAAAAATATGCCTTTCAATTGTATATGGTTTATGCTTTTTGTAGAATTCACGTGCTTTTAATGCCATATTATGGCAAACATATTGCTTTCCTCAAAGAGCGGAGTTAAAGTAACATTCACATTAAGGAGTAGTACACATTGTTTACAAAGGAGGTAGCATTATGATTAACAAATGTACCCTTTGTGGAAGTAAAGCTCCGACCATAAAATTCAAAAATGGTTATGTATGTAACAATTGTATTTTATACGTTCGTAGCTTTACCCTGTAAAAGAGGGATTTTAACATATACTTCGAAAACAAAAGTAACATATTACTTCACATATTCAGGAGCCCGGCAGGCTCCGACACAAAATATTATAAAGGTTTAAAGTGTACTATTCCTTATTTCTACTTTCTTTTTTTCTTACTCTGCTTTTCTCTGTTAATTCTTTTTCTTGTCTTTGGTTTCATAACAGAGTAGCCAAACTTTCCTATAGGATTTCTTTTTAATCCAAAATACTCTCCATGATTGTAGCTTAGCATTCCTGCCTGGTCCAGGCATATTCTGCCCTTTTCATCAAAATATTTTTCGTCAGCGTGTACCTTTACAATTTCTGCAATAAACATGTCGTGTGTAGGATATTCCTTTACTTCAAGAACCTTGCATTCCAGATTAACAGGTGATTCCTTTATCATTTTGCAGTTTACAATTTCTGCATCTTCTGGTGTAAGCCCTGTTTCCTTAAATTTGTCAAGGTCTCTTCCTGATCTTACTCCGCAGAAATCTGTAGCCTTTGCAAGATTTTCTGTAGTAAGATTTATTACATACTCACCAGACTCACTGATAAGATGGTGAGAATGTCTTGATTTTCTTACTGATACATATGTAATAGGCGGTTCAGAATTGATTATTCCAGTCCATGCTATAGTTATAATATTCTGTTCTTCTTCATTTCCGCATGTAACCATTACTGCGGGAACAGGATTAAGCATGGTACCTGGTTTCATTGAAACTTTAGCCATTAACGTTTTCCTTTCTTAACTTTGCTAGTATATCAGCGAAGTACTCTGGTAATTCACTGTCAAATTCCATATATTCTCCAGTTACAGGATGTACAAACCCTATAACCTTTGCATGAAGCATCTGCCCCGAAACTGGCAGAGTCTGTTTCTTAGGTCCATATACCAGATCACCTACAAGAGGATGTTTAAGATATGACATATGAACTCTTATCTGATGAGTTCTTCCTGTTTCAAGAATGCACTGAACAAGCGTATACTTACCAAAACGTTCAAGTACCTTGTAGTGAGTTACTGCACGCTTTGAATTTTCGTAGGTCACTGCATTTCTTAATCGGTTCCTTGGATCTCTTCCAATTGGTTTATCAATAACTCCCTCATCTTCTTTAAAGTTATGATATACAAGAGCGTAATACTTTCTTGTTACAGAATGCTCTGCAAGCTGTACAGAAAGAGATTCGTGTGCTCTGTCTGTTTTTGCAATCATAAGAAGACCGCTTGTATCTTTATCGATTCTGTGCACAATTCCTGGTCTTACAACACCATTAATGGATGACAGTCTGTCACCGCAGTGATACATAATTGCATTAACAAGAGTTCCTGTATAATTTCCTGCTGCAGGATGAACCACCATTCCCTTTGGCTTGTTTACAACAAGAACATCATCGTCCTCATAAACAATATCAAGAGGAATATTTTCCGGGTCCACAGTAAGTTCAACTGGCTCCGGAACTATAATTTCTACTTCGTCGCCAGATTTAACCTTTTCCTTTTTTACACTGCACACAGAGTTATTTACTTTTACATTTTCATTTTCTATTAGTTTCTGAATATAGCTTCGCGAAAAATCTTCAAGCTGTGAAGCAAGAAACTGATCAAGCCTTATGGATTTTTCTGAAACTGTAAATTTATATTTTTCTGTTCTTTCCATTTGTTTTCTTTAGTTTATCTTCTGCAAGAACTGCAATGGCAAGCATTATGCATCCTGCAGTTATAAATATGTCTGCCACATTGAACACTGGCTGGAATATGCTGAAATCAAACATATCTGTTACAAATCCAAAGAATACGCGGTCAATAAGGTTTCCTGTTCCTCCTGCTATAACCATTGTAGCAGAAAGATAAAAAAGCCAGTGCTCATCTCTGTGCCTGTAAATATATAGTGCACAGAATAGCATAAGAATTATTGGAAGAATAATAAGGAAGTATCTTGCTCCATCAAAAGAATTAAATGCAGCTCCCGTATTCTTTACATATGTAATATGAAAAAAATCTCCAATTACGCTCACTGACTGTCCCGGTATCATTTTTGCTCTTACAGAAAATTTACTTATCTGATCTGAAAGAATAAATAGAATTCCCAAAATCCAGTATTTCATATAAACTACGGGGCAACTTGTGCCCCGTCCTCCATCCTATATAATAATTGTTTTGTTTTTGTCGTCTCCGCTGAATTTAACAGAGTCTCCAATATTGCTGTAGTCTTCCATAAGCATTTCTTCAAAATCTCTTGAATCTACAACTACTGTATCCTTAGTCACCTTTGGCATTTCAGGCTCTCTGGACATTACTATAGTTCTGTCTGTAACAGGTGCTTTTTCTGTTACATCTTCAGCCACTTCTCTTTTGAGGCTGTCAAAACCACCAAGAAGCTCAGCAACCTTTTCGTCCATTGATGCAAGCTCATCTTCTAAAAATCTTCTGTAAGAAGCTTTGAAGCTGTTTAGTTTTTCCTGCATCTTTCTGTTTTCATTATCAAGAGCCGCCACGCTGTCTTTTGCATCACGTTTGATTGATTCCGCATCCATATAAGCATTTTTGATTATGGCATCAGCACGCTTTTCTGCGCTTTCTGAAATATCATTCATTATTTTCTTTGCTTCGTTTTCTGAGTTCTTTCTGTCTGAAGCTTCTTTTTCCATAGTAGCTATTTTCTGTTTCAGAAGAGTGTTTTCTGCCATAAGCTTCTGCATATCAATAATAATATCGTCTAAAAATTCATCAACAGCATCAGCACTGTATCCGTGTACTTTTCTTGGAAAAACCATACTTTCTATATCAGCCGGTGTAATCATAACATTTCCTTTCACATTTAAAAAATAATTATCAATAGTGTAATAATAATTTTAGTTACAATTTCAACAGCAAAGAATGCAATGAACACTGAGAAGTCAAGCATACCTGTGTTGAAGTTTAATCTTGCAAGAAGATTTCTGCATGGTGCAACAATTGGCTCTGTAATATCGATGAGAAATCTGTATATCTTTCCTACTGTTGAGTAAGGATTTCTGGCAAACCAGCTGAAAATCGCTCTGCCTAATAAAAGCATAATGATTATCTCGCTGAACATATTTACAGCTGTAATTAAAATTCTACCCAATGCACCTTACCTCCATGTAAGTCCTTCTTCACCACTGCCAAAAGCTGAACGTTCTTCAGCTCCTTCTGAAATGTCAACATTATCAGGTGCGAAGATAAAAATGTTATTTGCAACTTTCTGTACGTTACCATTTAGTGCATATGTTGCTCCTGACATAAAATCAAAGATTTTACGTGCCGCATCTGTTTCTATCTTTTCAAGGTTAATAATTACCGGTCTTCTGCTTTTCAGGTTGTCAACCAGCTTTGAACATTCGTCAAAGCTCTTAGGTTCAATAAGAACCATTTTGAATGCACCTGTGTTTACACCTCCGAAGCTTTTTCCTGCTGGTCTTGAAGAAGGTTTCTTTTTTGGCGGTGTAGCAATCGGTTCAAAGCTTGCAATTGGATCTCTTTCTGTTTTTTCCTTTGCAATCTTTTCCTTTGCTGCATTTACTTCTTCTTCTGTGATTTCATCATCTTCTTCTATTTCTTCAAGTCCAATCCATTTTTTCATTGAATCTGTAATTCCCATCTTAATTTTCCTCCTGGTCTATAATTCTTCGCTTCTGTAATCTCTGTATCCGAAAATAGCTGTACCTACTCTTACAAGGTTTGAGCCTTCTTCAATGGCTGTCTGGAAATCATGAGACATTCCCATTGAAAGATACTTAAAATCAATATTATCTTTCTTTATATTTTCGTACTTATCATAAATATTTTTAACCTCTGCAAAATATCCTCTGATATCATCGGTATTTTCTGCAAAAGGCGCAATACACATAAGTCCTCTGATTCTCACATTACTGCATTCTGCTGCAATGTCATTAATAAGCTGGTCTGTTTCTTCAGTTGTAATTCCGAACTTTGAATCTTCATTTGCAGAATTAACCTGAACAAGTATATCCATTACAAGATTGTGTTGCTTTGCACGCTTGTCAATTTCTTTTGCAAGTTTAAGAGAATCAACTGAATGAATCATTGAAACCTTATCAATAATATACTTAACCTTATTAGTCTGAAGATGACCGATTAAATGCCATCTTACAGGTTTTACTTTTTCGTATTTATCCATTATTTCCTGAACTTTGTTTTCGCCAATATCAGTAATGCCTGCATCAATAGCTTCGTTAATTTCATCAGCACTGTGAAGCTTTGTTACAGCAACAAGAAGAACATCGTCTCCCTGCCTTCCTGATTTAACTGCTGCCTGTTCTTTAAGTTCGTTAATATATTCTATATTTGATTTAATTGACATGATTCCACCTGCTTTCTGATTTTATTTAGGTCTCTTTAGAATTTCATCATATATTTCTACTGTTTCTGTCATCTGGCCTTCTTCATCATAATAGAATTCCGATGCAACAATGGATTTCTTACCATCTGTCAGCTGAACCTGTACAGGAACGAAGTCATATTCTCCTGTTTTGTTTCTGACATAAACGCCCTGCTGCTTCTTTTTTTCTACTATACTGTCGTTATTAACTATCAGGCCCTTGCCATCATAAGTAGTCAGTTTAATGTTGTCAGTTCTCTTCTTTGCAAAATTTTCGTAGTAGTCATCAATTTCTATAATAACTCTTATTTTGTCATCCTGTTTCTCTGCTTTCAGGATTTCGCCCTGCAGTGTATAGTCATCAAACTCTACATCAAGATCATTTCCTTCTGTAAATCTCTTTTTACTTTTTGCATTTACAAAAGCAACAATATACCAGCTGTCTCTGTCAACTATTTTAAATACCGGCTCACCTTTTGCAACATTGCTTCGGTTAAGTTCCAGTACGTCATTTCCCTTTATTTCCTGGAATTTCTCATAGTCGATTTTGTCAAGAGAAGAAGAGTTAAGCTTTCCTTCGTACCCGTCTGCATAGTAAGAAACAATGCCACCATGCTGTACTACAAAGTCAGAGGTTACTACTTTCTTTTCTCCAAGCATGTCTGTAATATGAGTGTATTTTTCTGACGGTTCTCCATCGTAACTCTCTGGAAATTCCATAATTGCTGTATAAAGTCTTACAAGACTGTTGTCTTCAAAAAAATAGTTGGCTTTACCTGACACACCAGAAACATATACTGTTTCATTACGCACAAAGCAAGCCTCAGCATCATCTGTAAGTTTAAGTTCCCCATATTCTAAAGTATATGATGATGTAAACAGATCTGAAACTCTTGGAAAGATGTATATAATTAAAATCAGTGCAAGTACTGCAACTATAAATAATGTTATTGTTCTGTTCTTTACCTTATTCATACAAATATTTTACATCATTTCAAGATTTTTTCCAATACTTTAAGCTCATCTTTTGTCAAATCTCCTGAATTTTTCACGAATTCTTCAAATAAATCAGGTCTGATATTTTTTGTAAGTTTCAGAGCTTCTTCGAACTTCCATAAGTGAATAAGCTTGTGATTTCCGCTTACCAGAACCTCTGGAACTTCCATGCCATGATACTCTCTTGGCTTTGTATACTGAGGATATTCAAGAAGTCCTGAATAAATGGATTCTTCCATGGCACTTTCGTTACCCGAAAGCACTCCTGGAATAAGTCTTGCTATGGCATCAATTAAAACCATGGCAGGAAGTTCGCCACCTGTAAGAATATAGTCTCCAATAGACACTTCTTCCATATTCCAGTAATCAATTACTCTCTGGTCCACTCCTTCGTAGTGGCCGCAGAGAATAGTGATTTCTTCTTCTTTTGCAAATTCCTCTATTTTTTCTCTGTTAATCACCTTTCCTCTTGGTGACATATATATTACTTTTTTCCCTTCTGCATTAACAGCATGAAGAGCATCAGAAATAGGCTGACATGCCATTACCATGCCGGCACCACCGCCGTATGGATATTCATCAACCTTTCTGTGTTTATCAAGGCTGTATTCCCTTATATCTGTAAAATTAAATTCAAGTATTCCCTTTTCGCATGCTCTGCCAAGAATGCTCCCTGTTACAGGTGAAAACATCTCCGGAAAAAGCGTAAGTACATTAATTTTCATCAATAAGACCCTCAATTACATTGATTTTTACAAAACCTTCTTCTATATTTACTTCAGCCACAAACTGCGAAACAGCAGGAACAAGAACATCGCTTCCTTCTTCACGTTTAATTACATAAACATCCTGAGCAGTGTTCTGAAGTACATCTTTCATTTTACCAATAGTTTCTCCTGTTTCTGCATTAAGCACAGGAAGACCTATAAGGTCACGTATATAAAAAGTATCCTCAGGAAGTTCTTTAAGGTCATCTTCTGTAATAAATACATCCTTTGTTTTAAGTGCTTCTGCAGCATTTCTGTCATTAACGCCAGAAAGCTTAAGAATAACCATATCCTGCTGATATCTTACTTTTTCGATTCCATATTCTTTGTTGTCTACAATTATGCGATCCAGTTCTTCGTATCTTTCTCTGTATCCCGCATAGTTATATATCTTCACTTCTCCACGAAGTGCAACCGCATTAACGATTCTCCCTATTTTGATTTTTTCCATTTTTCTCCCATATTATTTAGGCACATGAAGAAACCTTTTAAATATAAGTTTATCCATGTGCCCTAATTCTCGCAATAATTTATTCGTCTTCTGAAACGATTTCAACTACTACTTTCTGATTCTGTTTTGTTGCTGCAGCTTTAACTACAGTTCTGAGAGCCTTGGCAATTCTGCCCTGCTTTCCAATTACTTTGCCCATATCATCAGCTGCAACCTGTAACTGCAAAACACTTCCCTGTTCGTCATCCTTTTCGGTAACAATTACCTTTTCTGGATTATCAACAAGTGCCTTTGCAATTGATTCAACTAATTTAGTCAATTCTGTTCACCACTTTCTTATTCGATGATGCCGGATTTTTTGAATAAGCTCTTAACAACTTCTGTTGGCTGAGCTCCGTTAGCTAACCATGTTTTAGCTTTTTCATCGTTAATTTTGATTACTGGTGGTTCAACAAGTGGGTTGTAGTAACCGATTTCTTCGATGAATTTACCGTTTCTTGGTGTTCTTGAATCTGCAACTACTACTCTGTAAAAAGGTCTCTTGTGTGCTCCCATTCTCTTTAATCTGATTTTAACCATTATATTGTCCTCCTATGATTCTTTCTCTTTATTTAATATATTTCAACTCAGTGATTTTACTGAATTCGATAACCTGTTTAGAATAAGCCTCTGAACATTTTATTTCTCTTCATCTTCTTTGGATTTGAGAACTGTTTCAGCATCTTCTTCATTTCTTCGTATTTTTTTATCAGATTGTTGATTTTACTTACCGGCTGTCCGCACCCTGCTGCAATTCTCTTACGACGGCTTGCATTAAGTATTGAAGGATTTCTTCTTTCTTCAATAGTCATGGACTGGATAATTGCTTCCATCTGAGCAAATTCCTTTTCGCCTGCTTCCACATCAACATCTTTAAGCTGTGCTGAATTCATGCCTGGCATCATTTCCAGTATTTTGCCAACACCGCCCATTTTCTTCACCTGACCCATCTGATCAAGGAAGTCTTCTAAGGTAAACTGATTTTTCTTCAGCTGCTGCTCAAGCTTTTCTGCCTTTTCCTGGTCAAAGTTTGCTTCTGCCTGTTCTATAAGAGTAAGCATATCTCCCATTCCAAGAATTCTGCTGGCCATTCTTTCTGGATGGAACTGTTCAAGTGCATCAAACTTTTCGCCTGTACCCATGAACTTAATTGGTTTTCCTGTAACTTTCTTTGCTGATAAAGCAGCACCACCACGGGAGTCACCGTCCATCTTTGTCATGATAATACCGTCAACACCAAGCTTGTCATTAAAACCTGCTGCAACGTTTACTGCATCCTGACCTGTAAGAGCGTCTACAACAAGCAGAATCTCATGAGCCTTAACCTTTTTCTTTATATCAACCAGTTCTTCCATCAGCGGTTCGTCAATCTGTAAACGTCCTGCTGTGTCCACAATAAGTACGTTGTATCCCTTTAGTTCTGCTTCTTTCTTTGCAGCAAGAGCAATTTCTGCAGGATCCTTACAGTCTCTCATTGTGAAAACCGGTGTATTAACTGCTTTTCCTACAACTTCCAGCTGATCTATAGCTGCTGGTCTGTAGATATCACATGCACACAGCATAGGTTTCTTGCCTGCCTGTTTAAGGTAGTTTGCAAGCTTTCCGCATGTTGTTGTCTTACCAGTACCCTGAAGACCTACCATCATCAGTGTTGTAAAACCTGAAGGTGAATAAGTAAGTTTACTTCCTGTTCCACCCATAAGTTCTACAAGTTCCTGGTTAACAATCTTAATAATCTGCTGTGCAGGTGTTAAACTTTCAAGAACTTCTGAGCCAAGACATTTTTCTTTAACGTCTTTAACGAACTCTTTTACAACTTTGAAGTTTACATCAGCTTCTAAAAGTGCAAGCTTTACTTCTTTCATTGCGTCGTTAATATCTGCCTCTGTAATAACGCCTTTGCCCTTCAGCTTTTTAAATGCATTCTGTAATTTATCTGATAAGCTTTCAAATGCCATAAAAACCTCTTCTTACATATCTCCAAGTCCGTCAATAACGTCCTGGATTTCTTTTAGTCTGGAAACAATCTCATGATTGTCTCTGTATGTTTCTGTCATGTCTGCAAGCATACTGTCAACTCTGCTTATTGCAGTTCCTGTTTTTGTAAACTTGGCAACAAGACCCAGTTTTTCTTCGTACTCAAGCAGTGACTTTTCTGCTGATTTAAGAGAGTCATGAACTGCTGCTCTTGAAATCCCGAACTCATCTGCTATTTCTGCAAGCGTATAATCTTCTTCGTGATAAAGCTGCATAACTTCCTGTTTTCTCTTTGTTAAGAGCTGTCCATAGAAGTCATATAACAGGCTCGCTTCTTTTACATTTTCAATCACAGTTGTCTCACTCCTTGTCAAGGTAAAATACTTAACATTGATAATTTACCATAAAGAAAAGACTGTGTCAAGCTTTTTTACTTAACACAGCCACTTTTTTCTGATATTTTTTTACCTGCTTATAGGTGCAAGATATGTAATTGTGAATTTGTTATTTTTCTCCATAAGATTCATAACCTGCTCAACTTCAGTTTCTGCACTGTCTCTGTCTCTGGCAAGCCCCGTAAGAATATCAAGTATGGATCCCTTGTCTTCGTATCTCATTACTGGTGTTTCGCAGTCTTCCAGTTCGTATCTTTTCTGCATATCAGCTATTACATCCTCAATAGTTCCGATTTCATCTATAAGACCATTTTCCAGTGCCTGCTTTGCAGTATACACTCTGCCATCAGCAAGTTTCTTTACCTTTTCCATTTCCATATCTCTTCCTTCAGCCACAATTCCTGTAAACTGTTCATATGCATCATCCACAAGGCCCTGGAAAATAGCTTTCTGTTCTTCTGTCATTGGTTCAGTTGTAGAACCCATGGCTTTGTTGGCTCCTGCAGTAATAGTTACAGTCTTGATTCCCATTTTATTAAGGAACTCAGAAGCATCCATAAAAGTTCCTACAGTAACACCTATGGAACCTGTCCATGTATTGCGGTTCGCATATATTTTATCTGTTCCTGCTGCAATATAGTAGCCACCTGATGCTGCCATGTCTCTCATATATGTATATACAGGTCTTCCAGTTTCCTCTTTGTACTCCATTATCTTAAGATAAAGCTCATCAATATCATAAACTGATCCTCCCGGAGTATTTACACTGAGAATCATTCCTCTGTTATATGAATCAGCCATCATCATGTCTATGTGATCAAGAAGATATGACTGACTGTATGGTTCACCATAGCCTTCCTGTCCCATAACTCCGTTAACTTCAAGTATACCTATATAGTCTCCCGAAAAGTTCAGGTTTTCTTCTGCCTCATGAGGTAAAACGGAATTAATAAGTCTTCCGCAGGCTGAACCCAGAAGCACTACAACAAGCACCACTATAGCAAAGATCATAAGTCCTTTCTTCCATACAGGCTTCTTTTCTGGTCCCTTTCCCCCGTTCATATTGTAATCATAATCGTAATTATTATTCTCATTCAAAGTTTTGCACCTCCATAGTGAAAAATATAATATAATTTTACCATAAGAAAATACACAATTCCAATAAATTTGTTGACATTTAAAGAAATATAAAAGAAGATATATATGTAAAAGAAAAGAAAGGCAAAACATATGATTTACGATTGCATTACTATTGGAGCAGGCGCTGCAGGACTTTTCTTTGGTGCCACAACTCCGAAAAAAATTAATGGATTAATATTAGAAAAAACAAAACGCCCAGGCACAAAGCTTCTTATGAGTGGAAGCGGCCAGTGCAACATTACTCACAGCGGTTCCATAAAAGACTTTGTTCCCCACTACGGTAAAAATGGTGGCAGAATAAGAGGTGCTCTCTTTAAATACAATAACAATGAGCTATGTGACTTTTTAAAGAATAACGGAATTCCCCTTTTCTACAGAGATGACGGAAAGGTTTTCCCAAAGTCAATGAAGGCAGAAGATATTCTTAACATGCTTTTAAAAAAGACTAAGGAAAACGGATATGAAATAAAGTATGAGCATGAGCTTACATGTATTGAAGAGGAAGATGGATATATTAAGGTAACTGCAGGAAGCGGAACATTCCTTACCAGAAACCTTGTTCTTGCAACAGGTGGCATGAGTTATCCTACAACAGGGTCAGATGGAAGCATATTCCCTGTGCTGAAAAAGTGCCTTGGCATAAAGCTTACTGATTTTCATCCTGCTCTTTCACCGGTATCAGTTTATGACTACCCATACAGCAGTCTTTCAGGAATTTCTTTTAAAGACATTAATGTATCACTTTACAGGGATAATAAAAAGGTAAACGAAAACACTGACGACATGCTCTTTACTCATAAAGACCTGTCAGGCCCTGTAATTCTTAATATGTCAAAGGAAATATTTAAAGGTGATGAGATTAAAATAAACTACGTATATCCGGAAAACAGACAGGATATTGTAAAGAAAATAACTGAAGGAGCAGCAAAGTCAAAAGGTGAGTGGAAGAATATACTTCCTTCCGTTCTTAACCTTCCAAAGAGCTTCATCGAAGAAGTTCTTAAAGAAACAGGAAACAAACCTAAAGCAATAGCAGCAAAGCTTACTGAAGACACCTTCACTGTAAGTAAGGTTGCCGACTTTAAAACAGCCATGGCTACATCTGGAGGCATAAGCCTTTCTGAAATAGATCTTAAAACCATGGAACTTAAGAAGCACAGTAATATATATGCTATTGGTGAAATGACTGACATTGACGGCCACACCGGCGGATATAACCTGCAGTTCTGCTACTCATCAGCAAGAGCAGCAGTGGAAAACATATATAAATAAAATGCAAAAGAGAACCAGTTCTACCAGATGTGGTAAAATCTGATTCTCTTTTTAATTAAGCTTCGTTTAAATCAAAGCTATTGTTATTCTGCACCTCTGAATCCACTCTGAAGCTGTTCGTCTACATTTGCAAATGCTTCTGCTGCAGATATAGTTGATTTTCCTAATGCTGAAACTAATTCTGGAAATTTATCCAGATTAACTTTCATATCAGTATACATATTAAAGTATGCATCCTGAGCAAGACCACCCCATCCTTCATTGATTTCTGAAATTTTTGCGTTTACATTTTCAAGAATCTGCTGGATATCTCCTGCATACTTTACAAGTTCATTTCCCTGTGCCTGTAATTCTTCTGGTGTCACTCTGATATTTGCCATGTCAGTTCTCCTTTCATAATAAAAAAATATTTAATAAACAGCATAATTACTGTTTTTAACATTATAATTTTGTTTTTGCTATATAACTGTCAATAAGATTTTCATATTCCCTTGCGGATTGATTCAGTATATCCTGTAGAGTATCGAGCAGATCTGCATACAAATCCATATTCTTTTTCCAATTTGAATCAGCCATCTTTTGAAATGCTTCACCTGCATCAGTTGTCCACCCGCTCTCTTTTAGCTGGCAGATGCAGTTATCAAATTCAGATGATAACTTTCTTATTTTTTCAGCTATTTTACCATATTCTTTTCCTCTTCGAATTAATAAGTCAGTATCTACTGCAAGACTTACATTTTTCTCATTTGCAAGTGCCATACCAGTCACCTCTTTTAAGCATTCAGATTTAATTCAGGTTTCAGTTCATTAGCTTTCTTCCTATCCTGCTCAGCTAACACATCTTTTCCCTGAATTCTGTATATTTCACTTCTCAATAAATATGCTTCTGCAACTTCTAACCCAAGATTAAAAATGAAGTTCAGGATATCTAATGCTTTATCAAACTCCCCAATATCCTTTAAACACATACTACGATACAGATACAACTCAATCGCTTCTGGTTTTTCCAAAGTACCTATTCTGTAAATTTTATTTGCTTCCTCATAAAACGTCTTCGCGTCTTCATTCTGACCCATTTCTTTTAAGCAGAACGGTCTATAGTATAAAGCAGCATAATAATAGTCGTCGCCTTCGTCAGCTTTTATCAGACTAACAGCCATTTCATAAGCACCCTTATAATCTGGTACAGCAAGTTTCATATTCATAAGCATAAATCTTGCTTCCCCATTAAATCCAGTTTTAGCTTCCATATTTATCAGTTCTACACAGCGTTCTGCCGCCATTTCGAATTCGTTATTCTCTGCATATAATTCAGCTTCAAGCATTAGAAAATCTTCCAGGAAATCATCAAAATACTTCATTTGTTTTGCATTATCTGCCTTTTGAATTGCTTTGTCATACTCGCCATTTAAACCTAAACATCTTATATAGTCCTGCATTAAGTCTACATCTTCTGGGAATTTTTCTACTGCCTTCTGAGCAAATTCAACAGCTTTTTCAAGTTCATTGTTATGGATCAATATTTTTATTTTCAAATCATAACCATCGTATAATTCAGGAGAATTCAAAATTAAATTGTCAACTGCTTTTTCTGCCTCTTCCAGCATATTCAGTTTTAACATAGTATGTATTCTCTTAACCTGGAAGTCCGGTCTTGATGGATTTTTAATGCATGCCTTCTGGAAATATCTTGAAGCCATATGGTCATCATTAAGATGTTCGTAAGCCATTCCCATAAAAAACAACATTTCCTCATTGTCAAATCCAGAAGTTAAAGCAAGGTTATAATATTCCAGTCCTCTGTGAACATCATCAGTCATAAAACATGCATTACCACAATTAAAATACAATTCCGGCTTTTTCTCGATAAGCATTGCTTTCTTATATGCATTTTCTGCTTCTATATACTTTTCCATCGACATATATAAGTCTCCGTAATTCTTGTAGCTATCAAAACACATAGGATCAATGTCAATTGCTTTATCAAGCTTTTCCATTGCAGCATCCGCATTACCCGTTTTAATTAGCAATGAAGCCTGCTGGTTTAGTTCTTTTGCTTCAATTCTCAATTCATCCATTTACTTATCCTCCTCGTTTATATACACTATTTCACATCTAGTGTACTTTTTTATCAGTTTAATGATATCCTCTACATCCTGATCATACGCCATATAAATAATCTCATATGTGTTTTTTACATTAGTAAGCTTAGAAGGTTTCTCAGGTAATGTTCCATCCTTGTTATAATTATATGATATCCCTTCCAAATCCCCATGTATATCTAGCCTCCTAAGGCTATAATCATATACCACTTTTGATATATTTCTATATGTATAAAAATCACGTCTCGTAACTTTAGGTGTACAATACCTCTTATTACGATATATCATCAAGTAATTATCAAAAAAATTGAATTCAATATCATAATTACATTCTTCATACGTCTTATTATTAAAAAATAAATTGATAACCACTGCAATTAAAAGCATTAATGCACTTGTACCAAGTTCAGCAAATAAATTCTCACCAAATATAAACGAGAATACTATTAGCGCAATAATAAGTCCCGTAATTGCTTTTTTCATATAGTAGTAAGCATTTTTTACTACTATAACTGTTTTACCTTTTGTTTTATAACTCTCTAAACATTTATCCATATGAAAGCTCCTTTCTCACACTAATATACAAAACCCACATTAACGCTACTAGGCATACTCATTTTCTCTAACACCGGAATGTTAATTGTCGGTACAACATTTTTATCTAACGATAGAAATGACCCAATACTTTTCCATATGTTTCTCGGAGTCCCTATTACATCTCCTAATTCAATATATGAGCCATTGGCACCTGGTATATCACCTACTGAAACTGATCTTAAAATAATAGTTTTAGCTGCACCACCTATACCTTTTTCTCCAAAAGCCTGAATTACTGAACCTGTATTTTTAAATGATTTTAAACCATCTAGTTCCTTGTCATAATTCATAAAACTCTTATCCATATTTTTAAACATATCTTTTATAAAAAAACGGAAATTTTCCCTAGTAATATGCCTAAACTCAGTTATGTCTTTTCTATGGATTACACATTTTATATCAGTCATTCCTCGTTTAAAACCAGCTGATAGCTTTGCTTTTCCCTCATGAGAAAACATAGTTCTAAAACTAACGTCATCAGAAGTTTTTGTAATACACTTATATCCATTTTTCATCAATTTTCCAACTGAACTAACTAAGGTAATTGCAGTACAAACAAAGTGTACTCCATCAAAAATCATTCCTGCACGTTCATAATTCTTATTGTATTTATACTTATCGCCACTATCATCATACTTAAAAGATGATGTGATGTAATCATTGAAACCGTTTATACTGCTGTGCCTTCTTGCTAATGCCGGGTCATCTTTCGCATACAAAAGCGCGACTACTTCATTCATAGAGTCAAATGCCGAATCTATGAGCGCTAATGCACCTCCAATCACTCCTGCAATCATTACCAAAAGCGAGCCACCACTAAGAATAGCTATACAAATAGCTGACAAAGCTACCATCATTTTACCGGCATTTATTATTATTCCTTTAATATATTCTTTACCGCCCGAATAGTTGTACCATTCTTTTATTGCAGATTTAATATAATCTCTACCTGTTTTAGATAAGTCATACTTATCTTTTATCCATCTTCCTGCTCTCGTTGAATCTATTTTCCTATTAATCAAATAACCTATCGCATTAATCACCTTATGGTTTCTAATTCCATTTGCCTTTTTAAAATCTGTTGTTAAACTATTCACCTTTCTTTTTACTGCAGTATCTGTATCATTACATACCCTTACCAAACCATTTAATTCCCTAGAGTAAGCGTAATATCGTTCTTTGGTGTTGTTTAACTGATTAATTTTCTTCGTTGTATAAGTCTTTGAATTCCTTATGTTTGAGTTCCAATCACCATCATAATTATTTATTTTTTTTAGAACTTTCTCGTCTAATGTATCCGCATAGTCTTCGATTCTTTTAGCTGTTTTTTTTGCATCATCTGATGCATCTCTTAAACTATTATAGGATATTGAAATCTGGCTCACTAAAATTCACCTCCTCATTTATAGAAGTTCTCCCAAAACTCCTTCTTTTCTTCTTCTTTCTTTATCATGTACATTCTTTCATAATATGCACTGTCATTTTCAGCAGCTTCTTTTTTATTACTTAATCTTCGTATTTCTTCATTTATCTCACGTTTAGCATTCGACATATTATAATCTGCACTAACAGCTTTTTCTTTTTTGGTAGTGAGCATATCACGATTTATATTAAAACTGCTATTGTGACGAACTGCTTTTTTCAAAGTCCCGCTAAGCTCATCAATTCGACCATTTATGTCTCTTATTTCATCATTTAATTCATTAGATAAAAAGTTCCTTATATTTTTTAGTTCCTTGATATCATTATCATATCGTTCCGCTTCACGAAGTTTATTTCTATACAGTTCTTTATAATATTTACTATCGGCCATAAACTCACCTTCTTCTTATTGGCTCATCGACTTGACATATACTTTTCTGATTTCATCGTCAGCACTTTCATATTCCGCTTCTGATTTTACAAGAGCATCGTAGATATCGTATAGTACATCACCAAAATCATCAATTTTAGATATAAGGCATGCATACTGTGTTGAAAATGCACTGGCTCCCTTTCCAACCCAGTTGTTATCAATGCTATTAGTTATCAGGGATACCTTAGTATTTATATTCTTATATTCATCTACAATTTCCTTTAGTTTTCTATGTGTGTTGTATATATCTTCTGTATTTATTGTTCCTTTACCTATAGCCACACTTTTATCTTTTGCCATAAAAACACCTTCTTATTCAAAAATCTTAACTTTAGAATATCCATTATCATCAAGGTAATAACCAACCGAAACGCTGTATCCTGGATCAGCCTTGATTCTGCCATAGATGTCATACATTTTATTATCAGTTAATTGCATAAATAGCATCGCTGTCTTTTCGTCCTTAAGAGTTTTTAGAACTTCAGGAGAATTAAAGCCTGCGGCCTGATTTGGCACATTTGTAAATAGCATAAAAGCTTTCGCATCTTTAATACATTTAAGCGCATCAGAAACAATTTTACTGCAAAGTTTATCATTGCATATTTTCTTGAACACTTCATTATTGTTAACAACAAGCATCAGGCAATTTTCATATGTTTCGTCATCATTAGCTCTTTCAATTACTTCTTCACAGAATCGTTCTATTAATTCTATGCCATCATTACTGCTGTTTGTATATGCTTTGACATAACCAAACTCATTTGTAAAGTTTAGCGTTTCATTCTTGTCATCGATAACAATAGCCTCAGTATTATGAAATATTGCAGTTGCTGCTATTGTTTTAGTAAAATTCATTACAAAGCGATTTCTGCTTTCAGCATCACCCATCAGCGATAATGAGCCCATAGAATAAATATCTATATTCATGTATTCAACTGAACTGTAATCCATACCACATGGAATTATGCCGGCTTTTCTAAATAGTCCCGGATATTTTTCAATTGATTCATTTAAGTATAGTTTTTCTGGTATCATTGGGATTTCAATAGCTTCTGATTCAGCTGATTTATTTTTTTCAATAACAAAGTCTTTTAGTTCCTGGCTGCGTTCAGCTTCTTTTTCGCTTTCACCAAATATAGCTGCCTGGAATTCTAATACACGTTTATCTTTCATAAACAGTCCACGACCAGGGCATTCGTCTGGAACAATTTTAGAATTTCCAAACAGAGCGCTATACTCACTTTTATCATTACAATTCAGGGCAACTTTAGTTCCAAAGTTAGCCTGCGTTCTGTAACTTAACGCATTTGTTGTGGCTGCAGTTATGATAAACGAAATTCCAACTCCCTGCGCTTCTCTTGCAAGACTATTTAGTTCATCACTCTGATTAGGGAAATATTCTTTAAACGCTGCCATATTATCAATAACAACAACTGCTAATGGCATATCTCTATATCCTGCTTCTAAATATGCCAAATAATTCCCCACACCTCTGGACGCTAGTATTTTCTTACGTTCTTTTACAAATGTATTTAACAATTTAAATAAGTTCTTGCATTTTTCCTCTTCATTAGATAATACTACGCCACCAACGCTCACAGATTCTTCAAATAATTTAAGCACCATGCTTCCGCAATCCACAATATATAACTGCACCTGATTCGGTGTATAATTGTTAATTAACTCATAAACTATGGTCTGAAGTAATACGGTCTTTCCAGTCTGTGCTGAACCAACAATAAAGATATTGTCTCTTGAAATGTTCAGTTTTACACAATCCTGTTTCTGCTGCTCCGGATCATCATATATGCCAATCGGAACGTTGATTACATTGCCATCTAATGATGCGCTTATTTCTGAAGTTCTGATTATGTTTTTTAATGATGGAAGACATATTCCTGGTAATCTGTTAATTTCATATTTGTCACAGAAAGCCTTAACGTAATTGACAATAGCTTCAAGCTGAGTAACACTGCTGTTTGATTTTTCCTTCTTTTTGTTAGTGTAAATAAGGTTTTTTTTGCCCCACATATTTTTCTCATATATTTCGTATATGTTATCTTTATTTTCATTTCCTACAGGAACATCAGCACCACTATAAGCTGACTGGAATAAATCAAATGTCTCATTGTTTCCCACCTGGAAGTATGCTCTTCCAGGTTCTACAATTTCCGCAGCCAGAGGCGTTTTTATTACCTCATTACTGTCTTCTTTAGTCTGTACTTTCAGGCACATTTTAAATTTTGAGTTTGACCAGATCTGTGCATCTACTACACCAGCTGGCTTTTGTGTAGCAAGAATAAGATGAACACCTAATGTACGTCCAATACGTGCTGCAGAAATAAGTTCTTTCATAAATTCAGGGAATTCCTGCTTTAACTCTGCAAACTCATCTGCAATAAGTATAAGATGTGGCATTGGAACACTAACTTCACCATTTTTGTAAAGTTTAATATAGTCATTAATATGATTAACTCCACACTCCGAAAAAAGTTCCTGTCTCTTAATTAATTCTGCTTTAATAGATAATAATGATCTGTTAATTTCTTTTCCATCAATATTTGTAATAGTACCAATTAAATGTGGTAAATCCTTAAACTGATTTGCCATTCCACCGCCTTTAAAGTCAATAATAACAAATCCAACCTCATATGGATGATACAATGTGGCCATTGAAAGAATGTATGTCTGCAGAATTTCAGATTTACCTGAACCAGTGGTTCCTGCTACTAATCCGTGTGGTCCATGTGCCCCTGCTTTATCACTTATATCAAGATATACTATGTCATTATTCTTCTTAACACCCATAGGCGCTGCCAAAGACTTGTATACTTTAGAAGAATCCCATCTGCTCTTTAAATCAATATCTTCTGCTGATAAAATTCCAAGCATTTCATACATAGTAAGATTTTTTGTTAACTCTCCTTCTAATGAAACTTCGTCAACATATATTGAACCAAGCTTTAGGGCAACTTCTTCAGCTAGTTCATCTGATACTTCTTGGTATTGGAAGTCCGTAATAACATCTCCATTTTCACTTTTAAGAACACATCCCTCTTTTTCATTTCTGACACGTATTATTTCCGTACATCCCTGTGGAAGATTCTCTTCATATTCTACTAAGAATACAAAAGTAAATCCATATTTATTACTATTTTTAATGTACTTCGAAATCGGATGAGTACTTATTGATTCTATATCAGTAACAAAAACAACATATTGTTCTTCAAATACAACATCATTATTCTTTTGTAGAACGAATTCTCGAAGTGATAATGTGTTGTATATATTTTCCAGAATAATATTCTTGCTTTCTTCATCACATACAATATTTTTAACATCAAGTTTTTCGTTGTTTACGTTTCTGAGCCATCTTATCCATTCCATTTTTTTATAGTATTCATTGTCAAGAATGTAAACCATTTTAACTTCTTTGTAAAAATGTCTTATGCTTATATCTAGTGTTATATTTTTTAATATTTCTCCAAGAGTTCTCTTGTTACCTGTAATTCCTATACCTGAAGATACATTGAAGTCAGAGATTACAGGGGCATTATCAATATACTTATATGATTCAGCCACTTCTTCAGCCACATTAGCTAATGGATCTTCCAAATCTGCAAATTCGTTTTTCGTGTATTTTACAGGGTTTATAGATTCAACAGTTCCCGTACCCAAATAAACCTTTAGAAAATCCTTATTATCAAGGCTGCGTTCAAACAGTCTTTTTCCAAAGTTTTCAACTTCCTGAATACTCTTATCAATTGACTCATATATAAGTCTTCTTGTTTCTAGTTCTTTGTTCCTTAAGTCCTCAATGGATTTCTTTTTCTTATCTATATAATCATTATACTGAGAAATTCTCTCTTCATATTCCTTCCTATACTTCTTCTTTTCCTCAATATAGCTTACTACGGACATTATCATACCAACAGACATAGATACTGCACTATAGATTACAAACGTTCCACCACCACCCATAATTCCTCTTAAAACCACAGTCATTGCAAGCATTACAAGAGCCGGTATAAGTGTTAAAATAATATTTCTATTGCTTTTTGCTGGTTTCTGTACTGGCTGCTGAATCTCTATTTCATTTTCGTTTATTTCATATTGAATTCTTGTATTACGGTTAAATTTAGGATACTTAAGATTTGTTAACGAATCAGCTATTTTTTTACTATCCAGTCTGTGTATAATCATATTCTGATGTTCTGTTGTAAATAAACGGCCATTTTTATAATAAAAACTAAAACCTGCTAAAGAAAAGAAATCTCTTTCTTCTACTACAGCCTGATTATGTATTCTGATTCCGTTTAGGAAAACGCCATATCTACATCCATTAT
>SAMEA104404100__coassemble_355_pt1 | contig 53475 bp, 36 predicted proteins | sample SAMEA104404100__metabat2_high_PE_036 | metagenome-assembled genome bin SAMEA104404100 (sample SAMEA104404100) | Balaenoptera acutorostrata | reverse complement strand
CCAGTGTAACTATGGGGAATTCACTTTTTTCGTATCATTTTCCTACGGACAAGACTGATTTTCTTCCATATTATGACATTTTCGTTAATATTTTTTTCTACTTTATTTTTTTAACGAAAAAACACTGATTTCTCGTTAAAATTCTGAAGTTAAAAAAATTATTCACTTTTACCATGCTTTTATGCTGCATATTTATCTGTTCCCCTTGATTTTCACCATGATTCTGGTGAAAATTATGAAGTAAAAAATATTTTTCACTTTTCACGGTAGACTCCTGCCAGTAAGGGCAGGCTGTAAATTTACATATTACTGCAGCCTGTTCAGAGGGTTCCATGTTCCACGAATAAATACCCAGGTGAAAAGAAGGAAAAGCAGCATGTTATGAGCAATCATGCATGCCCATGCAGAAATAAGGCCACCTGCAAAGAAGTGAATACAGATAAACGTTCCTACAATTCTTAGCCCCCACATACCGATTATATTAAATACAAAAGGCCGTTTTGTTTTACCAACGCCCATCATCATTCCTTCAATAATAACTGCAATTCCATAGAAAGGTTCAGAAACTGCAACCATTTTAAGAACTGTAGCACCTGCTTCAATAACATCAGGACTTGATGAGAATATTTTCATGAGAGGAACAGCACCTGCAAAAAGAAGTGCTCCTGATATTAGCATAAGAACAAATTCAATAGGGATAAACATGCGTGAAAGTGACTTCATTTTCACATTATCCCTGGCGCCGTATGCATTACCAGTAAGTGTAGCTGCTGCTGTCTGCATTCCGTAAGCCGGAATATAGAAAGCTGATTCAACAGTATTTGCAATGGTGTGAGCTGCAGTTGCAACTTCACCTACAGAGTTAATCATGGCAGCAAATGCAACATATCCCAAAGAAGTTCCAAAACGCTGGAACATATTAGGAAGTGCAATTTTCATGCAAGGTTTTAAAATTTCAAAGTCAGGTTTAAGCTTAATTCCTTTTGGCGAAATCTGTGGGTGGTTCCACAGAATATATGTAATATGAATGCTTCCAATGGTGTAAGCTACAGCACTTGCAATAGCAGCACCTACAACACCAAAACCAAATCCGGGCAACGTAAAGTCAAACCACGGCAGGGAAACTGTTCTTGTATCGAAAATAAAAATAAAGTTAAGGACAATATTAATTATGTTTACGATTATACCTACTCTCATAGGAGTTTTTGTATCACCTGCAGCACGAAGAACAGTACCGAAAATTGTAATTGCAGTTCTTGGAAGCATTGGCAGATAAAGCACAAAGAAATACACTGATGTAAGATGCTGAATGTCAGGAGCTACCTGCATCCATACAGGAACAACGCCGCTAAGAGAAAGTGTTCCTACGGTAAAAATAACACCAGTAATAAGAGTAACTATTACAGACTGTGCAACACCTTCACGTGCTCTTACAAAATTACCAGCGCCACATTCTCTTGCAATAAATGCAAGAAATCCAATGCTTAATGCCGATATAGTACTGAAAATAAGCCAGGTAATTGTGGTCGTTGCTCCTACTGCTGCTGTAGCATGGGTACCCAGGACACCTACCATAGCAGTATCAATGTACTGCACTGCAGTCTGCATAACCTGTTCAATTATTGTGGGCCACGCGAGAGTCATAATTATTGTGGCAGTTGCAAGCCCCTGTTTATATTTTGATTGTGATTCCGGTTTCATAAAATTCTTCCTTAAATACATAGCATAATGAGTAAAATATATCAGAAATTCCGCAGTTTTGCAACGAAAAAACGGCATAGTTTCTAATAGAAACAAGCCGTCTTTTGTGCTATATATATGTGTATTGTAATTAGACAATATTAATCCAGCCTTATAGAGACTTCACCTGTAGTAAGGGTTTCTCTTATGCCTTTTTTATCGCCCTCAGTGTATTCTACAATAAGGCCGCCATCATCAGAAATATCAACAGCGAAGGCTTTGACACTGCGGTCGTCAAAGTGCGGATGAACAGAGATTATTTCATCAAGAATAAAGCAGCGCCTTTTATATTCTTTCATAAATGTTTTTTCCTGAAGATCATTAAGAATTTTAATGGTTTCGTTAAATACTTCGGCAGCAAGCTGATTTCTTGAAAAAGAACCTTTCTCCGAAGAAACAGGTCCCGCAATATGATCAAGCTCAGGAGGCAGACTTCCGGGGAAACAGTTAATACCAATTCCAATAATAAGTTTGTCAATCTGTCCCAGCTCAAGATTACTCTGAGCTTTTGTAAGAATTCCGCATATTTTACGATTGTTATAGAATAAATCATTAACCCATTTTATATCTGCATGTATTCTGCAGACTTTTTCTATGGCACGTGCAGTTGCAACAGCTGATGCCATGGTAACGTAGAGAGCTTCGTTAATTGCAAAGTCAGGCTTTATGGCAATTGTAAGGTACAGGCCTGTTCCTGCAGGTGATGCAAAGCTTCTTCCAAGTCGTCCTTTTCCTGCTGTCTGGCTGTCAGCCACAATAAACAGGGGATTTTCGTTAAGTTCTGTTTCTTCAGCAACAGTAATTGTGGAATCTACAGTCCTGAAGACCATAAGATCGCAAGGTGAAGTAATATATTCCATTATCTTTCCTGAACTTAAATTATCTGGTTCAGCAACCAGTCTGTATCCTGTTTTAGGTTTGCTTTCTATCTGATATCCTTCGGAACGAAGCTGTTCCACAGCTTTCCATACTGCATTTCTTGTTACGTTAAGCGTGTCTCCTATTTTCTGACCAGAAATATATTCCTGTCCGTTTTTTTCAAATAAGGAGAGCAATTCTGCTTTTGTTGACATATAAAAACCCCTTTCATGTGTTCTACCTGAAAAGTATATCATAAAATCACAGAGCAGGTAAGCTGTAAATGGCTAAAATCCTTTACTTTTTTGGGCTTTTTGTGGTAAAATATATAAGTATTTATCTATACATCAGGAGGAAAATATGGAAGAAAATATTGGATATTCCATAGGGATTATAATTGTACTTGTAATATGTTCAGGATACTTTTCCGCAACGGAAACAGCCTTTACGTCAATTAACAAAATAAGGCTTAAAAATCTTGCAGGAGAAGGTAACAAAAGAGCAAAAAAAGTTCTTGAACTCGAAAGCAGATATGATAATCTTCTTTCAACAATTCTTATTGGAAATAACATTGTTAATATAGGTATGACCGCAGTTGCAACAGTGCTTTTTGTGTCACTGTTCCCAACATATGGTGCTACAATTTCTACAGCAGTAATTACTGTTATTGTACTGATTTTTGGAGAGATATCACCAAAGAGCCTTGCAAAAGAAAGTCCTGAGGCATTTGCCATGTTCTCAGCTCCCATAATCAGAGTGATCATGATAGTACTTACACCTGTAAACTTCATATTTGCACAGTGGAAGAAACTTCTTGCAAAGCTGTTTAAGGTTCAGAACAGCCGCGCAATTACAGAAGATGAGCTGATTACTATTGTGGAGGAAGCAGAAACAGAAGGAAGCATTGAGGCAGATCAGAGTGAGCTTATTCAGAATGCCATTGCCTTTAACGAGCTTGAAGCCTGGGATGTTCTTACACCAAGAGTTGATATAGAGGCAATTGAAATCGGCACTACAAAAGAAGAAGTTGCAAAGCTTTTCATGGAAACAGGTTATTCCAGAATGCCTGTTTACGAAGATGACCTTGATACAATTATAGGTGTTCTGAATCAGAAAGATTTCCACAACTATATTGCAGGTTCAAAGAAAAATATTGCAGATTATGTAAAACCTGTAGTCTTTGTAGCAGGTTCAATGAAGATAGCAGATCTTCTAAAGAAACTTCAGCTTAACAAGAGTCATATTGCAATTATTGTAGATGAATATGGCGGAACTGAAGGTCTTGTAACCATGGAAGATATTATAGAAGAGCTGGTAGGCGATATTTATGACGAACATGACGAAGTAGAGTCACAGGATATTACAGAGCTTCAGGATGGAAGTTTCAGAGTAATGTGCAACACTAACGCAGAAAAAATGTTCGACTATTTTGATGAAGAGGAAGAAATTGATGCAACAACTGTTAACGGATGGGTAGTCCGTCAGCTGGATAAACTTCCTTCAGTGGGGGATACTTTCTCTTATGAGACAAAGAATAAGCTTTTCTTCGGAAGAGTTACAATTGCTGACGAAAGAAAGGCCATAGAAATAAATCTTAAGGTTGAAGACAAGCCAGATGAAGAACAGAACAGAAAGGGGAACTAAACAGAATGGGTATATTAGAAAAAATCTTTGGTGACCTTAATGCCAAAGAAGTTAAAAAAATTGAAAAGATAGCAGACAAAGTAGAAGCTCTTGACAGCCAGATGGCTGCTTTATCAGACGAAGAACTTCAGGCAAAAACACCTGAATTCAAAGAAAGAATAAAGAACGGCGAAACGCTGGATGACCTGCTTCCTGAAGCTTTTGCAGTGTGCCGTGAAGCTGCAGTAAGAAGTCTTGGAATGAAGCACTTCAGAGTGCAGATCATTGGTGGTATTGCTCTTCATCAGGGCAGAATCTCCGAAATGAAAACTGGTGAAGGTAAGACTTTAGTTGCCACACTTCCTGCATACCTTAATGCTCTTGAGGGAAAGGGTGTACATGTAATTACAGTTAATGATTACCTTGCAAAACGTGACGCAGACTGGATGGGTAAACTGTATAATTTCTTAGGACTTACAGTTGGCTGCGTTATTCATGGTGTAGAAAACGAAGACAGAAAAAAAGCATACGACGCTGATATTACATACGGTACAAATAATGAATTTGGTTTTGATTACCTCAGAGATAACATGGTAATTTACAAAGAAAACCTTATGCAGAGAGAACTTAACTACGCAATCATCGACGAAGTTGACTCCATCTTAGTAGATGAAGCAAGAACTCCTTTAATTATTTCAGGTGCCGGAGACAAATCAACAGACATGTACAAAATCGCTGACAGATTTGTTACAACACTTACAAGAGACGAAGACTTTACTATTGAAGAAAAAGACAACCAGATTTCTTTAACAGACGAAGGTATTGAAAAAGCAGAAGCTTACTTCAAAATTGAAAACTTTGGTGATCCGGAAAACATGGAAATAAACCATCACGTTAACCAGGCATTAAGAGCCAGAAATATGATGGAAAGAGACGTAGACTACATTGTTAAAGATGGCGAAATTGTAATCGTTGACGAATTTACAGGTCGTCTTATGTTTGGCAGAAGATATAGTAATGGTCTTCACCAGGCTATTGAAGCTAAAGAAAGAGTAAGCGTAAGATCAGAATCAAAGACTCTTGCAACAATTACACTTCAGAACTACTTCAGAATGTACAATAAGCTTGCAGGTATGACTGGTACAGCCAAAACTGAAGAAGATGAATTCAGAGATATATATAACATGGACGTTGTAGTAATTCCTACAAACAGACCAGTTGCAAGAAACGATAAAGAAGACAGCGTTTATCAGACAGAAAGAGGAAAATACAAGGCAATTGCTAACAGAGTTGCCGAAGTGCACGCAACAGGACAACCAGTTCTTGTTGGTACAATTTCTATTGAAAAATCAGAACTTATTTCTACAATGCTCAGAAAGAAAGGCATCAAGCATAACGTACTTAATGCCAAACAGCACGAAAGAGAAGCTGAAATCGTTGCTGAAGCAGGTCGTCTTGGAATGGTTACAATTGCAACTAACATGGCCGGCCGTGGTACTGACATTATCTTAGGTGGTAACCCTGAATTTGAAGCAAAGCGTGAAATGAAAAAGCTTGGTTACACTGATGAACAGATTTCATTTGCCACAGGTTTTGTAAAATCAGATGATGCAGAATTAAATAAGGCAAGAAAAGAATATACAGAAATTCTTGATGCAAAGAAAGCAGAAAGAAAAGAAGAACAGGCTAAGGTCGTTGAACTTGGAGGCCTTTGCATTATTGGTTCAGAACGTCATGAATCAAGACGTATTGACAACCAGTTAAGAGGTCGAGCAGGACGTCAGGGAGACCCTGGTGAAACACAGTTCTTCATTTCACTTGAAGACGAACTAATGAGACTGTTTGCAGGAGACAGAATGCAGAGAATCGTCGAGAAAATGGGTCTTGAAGAAGATGAAGCCATTGAAGCGGGTATGCTTACAAAGACTATAGAAGGTGCTCAGAAGAAGGTAGAAGGCAAGAACTTCGGTATCAGAAAATACGTTTTACAGTATGACAACGTAATGAATAAACAGAGAGAAATTATTTACGACGAACGTAGAAAAGTACTCTTCGGAGAAGACCTTAAAGACTATATCATGAATATGTGTCATACAATTATTGATGACACAGTGGCACCAATTACAGCAGACTCAAAGTATGCAGAAGAATGGGATTTTGAACTTCTTGCAAAGAACCTGCGCAGAATTTCAGCTGCGTACACACTGAAGACAGATTACAGTGCAGATGAGCTTAATGCTATGACAGAAGAATCTTTAAGAGGAGAAATCTACGAAGGCTTTGAAGAACTGTACGCTAAGAAAGAAGCCGAAATTGGTGCAGAAAACATGCGTGAAATCGAAAGAATGATTCTTTTAAGAGTTGTAGATAACCTCTGGATGGATCACATTGACGCAATGGATCAGCTGAAGTCAGGTATCGGACTTCGTGCATTAGGTCAGCAGGATCCTGCTGCAGCTTATGCAAAAGAAGGTTTTGATATGTTTGAGCAGATGATTGCTGAAATTCAGGATGAAACTGTTAAGTACTGCTATGGTGTAACTATTGATACAAAGTCAGAAAGAAAAGCAGTAATGCACGCCGGAGCTGCAACAAAGTCAGAACATATTGACGAAAATGCAGTAAGAATCATGCAGGGCGGTGGTGCTCTTCCAGAAGAGGCACAGGTACCTCAGGAAGATAATAAGCCTGAACCAGTAAGAAGAGAAGAACCAAAGATTGGAAGAAATGATCCATGCCCATGTGGAAGTGGAAAGAAATACAAAAACTGCTGCGGAAAAAATAAATAGAGTAAGTAAGAAACCGCCAGAGAAATCCGGCGGTTTTTTCAAAAGAGAACTGAAAGGTAAAGTTTATGAACGTTTTTAATTTTATACCTTCAAATTTCTTTAACCTGTTGTCAAGCGCCAGCAATCAGAAGATTTATGCTGACTGCCTTCAGAGAATATATAAGGAATACGAAAGGGAAATAAGTTACAGAATACCTAAAAACAGAATAAGGGATGTTCTTTCTATGTATTTTCTGGAAACACGAGATGAACTTTCCGAAGAGGATTATGAAGGAGAAAGAACTCCTGCTGCCATGGCAGGTGAAGTAATTCGAAAGTTTCTGAGTCCTGACGTAGGCTGGCTTGATGAAGAAATAGATGATGGAACATACGAAAAGCAGATAATCATTACAGAACCAGGGATAGCACTTGCGGAATTTCTTAATAATCTTGAAAAGCCTGAACGTGATGAGTTCTCAAGTTATGTATTTAATATATATAATACACTTAATAACAAGGAACAGTGGATAGAAAACGGATACGTTAACGGACTGAAAAGTATATATAAAAATGCAAGAGAACTGTCAAAATCCCTTAAGAAGCTATCTACTTTCATAAGAAAGATTATAGAGAAAATGGTACAGGAAGAAACACTTGAAAGCCTTTCTGAAAACCTTATTGAATACTGCGATGGTAATTTTATCAGGGAATATTCAAGGCTTACAAAACAACACAACATTCATATTTATCGTGGTCATATTAAGGCAAGGTTAGACGAATTTATGCTGGATAATGATTTTATCGACAAAATGGTTGAGCAGTGCAGGGAAGAAGAGTTTGTAAACAGGGATGTGGCTGAAAATATGGTTCTTGATATGATTCAGCTCACTAAGAAGTTTCTGGTAGAAGACTATGACCAGATTATGAGAGATATAAAGCATAAGATTAATCTGTATTTTACTATTGCTTACGGCAGAATAAGATTTATTCAGAACAGGCAGCATGACATTAAAGGAAATGTTGAAACTGTAATAAAATACATTATGGATGACATGGATGAAATAGGGCTCAGAGAGGAAATGCCTGATGAAATAAGCAGACTCTTCCTTATAGACAGGCATCAGTTTATAGACGAGGGTTCTGTAAGATATCCCGGTAAGGAAAGAGTTATTAAGAAGGCTGTGGAAACTGAGTTAGAAGAACTAACAGAAGAGGCCATAGAAGCTGCAAGAAAAGCTCAGGAAAGAGAAGCATATAATCCTTATTCCAGAAATCTTATGAAGAAATATATAGAAGCAAATATGAACGGCAGAAATGAAATTACAAGTGACGAACTTCCAATGGAAACAAGGGAGAGCCTGCTTGCTAATCTGTCTGCAGTGGCATATTCTAAGGAAAATGGATATAGTATAGAAATTCTTGATGGATATTTCGAAACGGAAAACATGCTGTTAAAAAGATTCAGACTGAAGAAGGAGGAAAAGTAATGTATTTTGATGAGCAGTGGGATAATTTAACATCAACAGAAAAAGATCTTTTTCAGAGAAGCTGCAGAAAACTTCTGAAGCAGACTTTTATTGTAAGAGACAGAGATGACGAAAACAGAAGACTTTATCTTTTTGCAGCAAGGGAACAGGGGATTTTTACAGAGTATTTTTCGTACATTGGATTTGATATTAATGTGGACAGACAGAACGGCGTAATCATGCTCAGGAACTGTGCGGATTTTGGGGAAAAAGGAAGGCTTCAGGCAAACAGGCTTCAGCTGCGTAAAATCGAAAGTATTGTTTTATGCTGCCTGTGGACTCTTTATGCAGACAGAATGAGAAAGGGGAATCTGTCACAGGTAATATATGTAAACATACAGGAATTTAATTTCGAAATGGAAAAGTATGGAGCAAAAGATATAGATAAAACAAAAATAGGAGAAGCGCTTACTGTACTTTCAAGATACAATCTGATTTATGTTAACGGAAAATTAGGTGATCCGGAATGCACCATAAGACTATTTCCATCATTACAGTTCGTAATGGATGAGCAGGAATTTGACAGATTTGCAAAAGAGGCAGAAAAGAGAATGAAGGTTAAGACTAAAGAATCACTGGAGGAGGAAGATGATGAATCAGATGATTACCAATAGAAAAACAGCAACAAGACTTCTTCTTGTACAGTGGTCCAGATTTCAGAATGTGTGTATTAAACTTGAAGGTTCAACCCTTATTACAGGTGTTAACGGAAGTGGAAAGTCCACAGTTCTGGATGCCATGACTTATGTGCTTACAGGAAATACACAGTTTAACAAGGCGGCAAAGGACAGAGACAGAACAGTTAAAGCTTATGTCAGAGGAGATACAAAGAGCAACGGCGCAGACAGGTATCTCAGAAAAGACGATGTTGTCAGCTATATTGTAATGGAATTCTGGTCTCCATCAGAGAATCAGTATATTGTTATAGGGGTGTGCATTGAATCACAGGACGAAGTATCAAGTCCTTCAAGCAACTGGTTCATTATGGGTGATGCAAGACTTGAAGATTTCAACTTTACAGTTACTGAGGGAAGAAAACTTATTGTAACTCCAAAGTCAGGTCTTAAGTTTAAAGGAAATAAAATAAAGTCGGCGGAGTTCTATGGCAGAGACAAGGCAAGAGATCAGATTCTCAGAAGACTTGGCCTGAGATATGATGCAGAAAAGTACAGACAGAAGCTGCTTAAGATGATGGCATTTAATCCGGAAAACAATATTGACCAGTTCATTTCGGAGTGCGTGCTTGAACCAGGAAAGATTAATTCCCTTAAAGAGCTGAGAGAGCAGAGAGAAAAGTTTGATACCATAAAGCAGTCCTATGATAATTTAATTGATGGTAAAGCCCAGCTTGAAAAAATAGAGCAGAAGACCAGAGAGTATGAAGAGAAACTGAGAAATATCAGTATCAGAGAACTTATGGCAGTTTATCAGGAATTACAGTTCAGCAGAAAAGAACTTGAGAACATAGAAAAGGATATAAAGAATTTTACTCAGAAGGAACAGGAACTTAAGGAAAAACATGTGCTTTCAGAAAAAGAACTGGAAAGGGCCTCAGAACGATATCATGCTGCAAGATCCAGTGAAGTATTCCAGAGTATGGAAAAGAACATGCAGATTATCAGTAATGAGATTGAAGAGCACGAAAAAAACATAGATATATTCAGAAACAGAGTTCAGGAACTTATGTATCTGGGAGAGCTGCTAGGCAGGGAACTTAAATGGTTCTTCGAAGATTTTAAAGATGGAGGACAGGGAGAAGCACTGCTTCATCTTCATGAAAGTTCATATGATATGGAGGCGAAGAGAACACAGCTCATTGCTTTTCTGGACAGAGTAGAGACACTTAAAGAACAGTATCAGCGTGATAAGATTCATAAAGAAGATGAAATATCAGCGCTTGAAAATGAAATAGCACTTCTTGAAGAAAAGATCAAAAAGCTTGCAGCTAATATTATGATTTATCCAGAAGATGTGGCTGAGGCAAAGGAAATAATTAACCGTGAATTCAGAAAGCAGAATATTAAGGGAGAGGTAAGGTTCTTTGCAGAACTGGTAAATGAAATAAAGGATATTTCCTGGAGAGCGTCCATAGAAACTTTCCTTGGAAGGAAGAGATACTACCTTATTACAGAACCTGAGAACTGCCATAAAGCACTGGAAATTCTTCAGAATAAAAGAATCCATACAGCTACAGTAATACTTACTGATAAGCTTCCTGAAACAGAAACTACAAAAGAATCCGCTGCTGATCAGCTGGTAATTTCAAATATTTATGCAAGAAGATATGCAAACTACGTGCTGAACGGAATACATCTCTGTGAAACACTTGAGGAACTTGAAGAACATCCTCTTGGCGGACTTATGAGAAACGGTATGCTTGCTAAAAGCTATGGTGTTACATATATGAACACCGGAAAAACAAAAGTGTGCCTTGGACAGAATGTCATTGAACTGCAGAAGAAAGCAACTGAAGAGGAAAGGGATGAAAAAGTTCTTTTATATAAGGATGCGAGAAACAGTCTTATTGAAATAAAGGAAAGACTAAGAAGTCTTAAAAGTGTAAATACTGATGCATCAGCATACAGATTAGATGCTCCTGAAATGCTTGAGGAAAGCATAAAGAAAAAGTCCTTAAGAGAAAGTGAACTTAAGGAAATCAGGAACAGCCCTGGTTTCCTTGCAGCAACCCAGGAAATGCAGAAGGCAGAAACTGCATATAATGAGGCAAGGTACTTTAACGATAATATTGTTAAAGATATTGGTATTACAGCGGAGAAACTTCAGCGCAGAATTAAGCAGAAGGCTTTTAAGCAGGAAGATATTAAAGAAAGAGAATATGATTACAGTGAGAAGCGTAAAACTAATCTGGAACTTGAAAAGCCAATGATGGAAGAGTACCAGAAGCAGAGCAGAAGAAGAGGGGAAGTCCGTGTAATTACAGAAAAGTACATACAGAGCCTTCGCAGTGAACTTGAGAAGGTAAAATATGATATGGAAGACCTTCAGCTTGAATACTGCAGAATCGCAGAAATTGACATAAACAGAAGAGGACCTGCATTTATACAGTTCTACAGAAGTGAATATAGTAATGTGGCAAATGCAAAAATCGAAGAAGTAAGAGTCAAGCTTGATGAGCAGTCAGAAAAACTTGAAAGTGCATTTATGAATGATTTCGTTGCAGAAATGAACGAAACTATTGTAGAAGCAAAGAAGGAAATTGCCCTTATTAACCGTGAGCTTAAGCAGATTCCTTTCGGTCAGGATACATACAGATTCAGAATGGATGAGAAGCCTGACAGAGCGTTATTCTTCAGAATTACAAGAAAGCTGGATGACTATATGGGCTCACCAGAAGTCTATATGAACATGAGCAGAGATGATGAAGAAATGGAAAGAGATATTCAGGAGTTTATGTCCATGATTCTAGAAGAAGAAAATGAAGAGGAATATACAGATTACAGAAAGTATTTCACCTATGATATGGATATTTCAAGCAGTGTTGGAGACAGGCAGACAACATCTGCTCTCTCTAAGAAGCAGGGGTCTGCAAGTAATGGTGAAAAGCAGACTCCATACTTTATTATTCTTGCAGCAAGCCTGCTGCAGTGTTATCCTAAGGAACTGTGCTGTCAGCGTCTTGCGTTTATTGACGAAGCTTTTTCTGCTTTATCAAGAGAACGTATAGAAAAAATGGTGCAGTACTTCGAAGATAATAACTTCCAGGTAATTTATGCAGCGCCGCCTGAAAAAATAGGAAGTATAGGTCAGTATATTCATTCAACAGTAAGCCTTGTAAGTACAGGAAGATTTACAAGTGCTGTCGAAGGGCTGGTGAAAACAGATGGGGCTCAGTAGTAATAAGAAGAATATTCTTTCTAAGATTATTGATAAGTACGAAAACAGCAAGACTTATGACGGTACTAATGTAGTTAATCAGAGCTTTACTGTAAAACCGGATCAGATATGGAAAGGCTATTATTCTGATTCTGCATCTGTAGATAAGGTGAGGGACTTTGAAAGAGAAGTAGGTGAACTTGAAGAAAGCGGCCTTGTTATAGTTGAGTATTCTAACCAGGGAATTAAGAGTATAAAAGGTAATGAAGAGAATTTTGATGAATACTACAGGCTGCTAAACAGAAAATCAAAGAGAGAACTTCAGGAAGAATATATTAACTACTTTACCAGTGCATCAAGTGGACCTGGATATTTTGCAGAAAAGTTCGCAGCAGAACAGTGCAAACGTGCAGAAGAAGGAAGAAAACTTCAGTATAGTTTTGGTGACTGCAGAGAAATAATAAGAATTCTTAAGTATATGGAGAATAACAGAGAGGAACGGCTTGAAAGAGAACTTTCTATAATACTATTTGGTGACAGTAAGAAATTCGAAAAAACATATAAAAGTAAAGTACTATCATATCTGCTTAAAACAGAGGACGGTGAGGAAATATGCTGCGGCATAACTGATGAAAAAGAAAGGGAGACCGCAATATTTGAGAACTTTAACATATATGCTAATCCGTCTTATATATACTTTAAAGGAGATGGAGAACTTACTTTTAGTAATGGAAGCAGAATGGAAATAAAAGAGAATCCTGTTGCAGTATCTTCGGCTCAGTTAAAGATGCTTGAAAGAATAAATATTGCTGGAAATAAGATTGTTACAGTAGAAAATCTGACTTCATTTCACAGGTCTGGTGAAGAAAACACCTTCTATATTTATCTGGCAGGGTATCACAATACTGCAAAACAGCAGTTCATAAAGAAAATTGCCGAAGATAACGAAAACAGAAGATGGTATCACTTCGGAGATATAGATCCTGATGGATTTTACATTCTTGAGAATCTTAAAGAAGGCACAGGTATAAATTTTGAACCACTGTATATGGGTATAAATGAACTTAAAGAGTTCAAGAAATACACAAAGGAGCTTAATAAGAATGATATTGCAAAGGCGGAAAATCTTCTGGAAAGCGGACTTTATGGTGAAATTATGATTTATATGCTGAGAAATAACTGTAAACTTGAGCAGGAAATAGTAAGTCTTAAAAAGTCGCACATAATATGATGAAGAGGCAATGGCTGTGGAATTCCATGGCCATTTTGTCTGTCTGAAAACAAGGGTATCCTGCATGAGGTTGCCGGCACACATATTTGCGTGTTTTTCGGAGCTATAAATGTAGGAAAATTATATGGAATATGTTAAAATAAAAGGTACGAATCCAAAGAGACAGGAGTTGATAAAATGATTCAGTTAGATCAGATAAGAGCAGATCTACCAGCCGCAAAGGCAAATCTAAAAGAGGTAGGTGAGTCCCTTTGACCTTGCAGGTCTTAAAGGTGAACTTGAAGAAATAAATAAGAAGGTTGAAAATCCCGATTTCTGGAATGATCCTGAAAGTGCACAGAAGGTTCTCAAGAAGAAAAAGAGTCTTGAAAACAAAATAGAAAACTACGAAGAGCTTGAAACAGGGTTTGAAGATGTAGGTGAACTTATGGAACTTGCAGAAGAGATGGAAGACGAAGATGAGGCAGATTCCGTAGTGGAAATGTTTAACGACCTTCAGAACAAAATGGAAGAACTAAAACTCGCCACACTGCTTGACGGTAAGTATGACCATAACAATGCAATTATATCCGTTCATGCAGGAACAGGTGGAGTTGATGCCATGGACTGGACACATATGCTGTACCGCATGTATACAAGATGGGCAGAAAAGAAGGGCTACAAAGTAACCCTGATTGACTATCAGGACGATACAGAGGCTGGTATCAAAAGTGCAACCATGATTATAGAAGGGGAAAATGCATACGGTTACCTTAAAAACGAAAAGGGGGTACACCGTCTTGTAAGAATTTCTCCATTTAATGCTGCAGGAAAACGTCAGACTTCCTTTGCTCTTTTGGAAGTAATTCCGGAAGTAGAAGACGATCTTACAGTTGAAATAGATATGGAAGATCTGAGAATCGATACATACAGGAGTAGCGGAGCAGGTGGCCAGCACGTAAACAAAACAGACTCTGCTATAAGAATTACACATTTACCAACTAACATTGTAGTAACCTGCCAGAATGAAAGAAGTCAGCATCAGAACAAGGATATGGCAATGAAGATTCTGGCATCGAAACTTGCTGAACTGAAAGAGCAGGAACACAAAGAAAATCTTAAGGAACTTAAAGGTGACTTCTCCCTTATAACATGGGGTTCACAGATCAGATCCTATGTATTTCAGCCATATACAATGGTTAAGGACCACAGAACAGGAGCAGAAGTTGGTAATGTTAATGCAGTAATGGATGGAGATATAGACTTCTTCATTAATGAAAAACTAAAACAGAAATAGAGGATTTTTAGAGAATATGAATATTATTGAAAAATTAGCAGCTGAATTTCAGATTAAAGTTTCACAGGTAGAAAACACAGTTAACTTAATTGATGAAGGAAACACAATTCCTTTCATTGCACGTTATAGAAAAGAGGTTACGGGAGGTCTTACAGACGTAATTCTTCGTGATCTTGACGAAAGACTTGCATATCTTCGTAACTTAGAAGAGAGAAAAGAAGAAGTAATCCGTTTAATTGAAGAACAGGGAAAACTTACAGAAGAACTTAAGTCAGAAATCGAAAAAGCAGAAGTTCTGCAGCGTGTAGAAGACCTGTACAAACCATACAAAAAGAAGAAAGCTACAAGAGCTTCAAAGGCTAAAGAAAGAGGATTAGAACCTCTTGCAATGATTTTCTTAAATGACCAGAAAAATTCAGGGTCACCAGAAGATCTTGCAACACCTTTTATTGATGCAGAAAAAGAAGTTCCTGATGCCGCATCAGCTATTCAGGGTGCAGAAGATATTATTGCAGAAATAATTGCTGATGACGCTGATCTTGTAAAAGTAATAAGAGAGAAAACTTTTGCAACAGGTCAGATTGCAACAGAGGCTGCAGATCCTGAAGAAAAGACAGTTTACGACATGTACTACGGAAGCACAGAAGCACTTAACAAGATACCTAACCACAGAGTTCTTGCTGTAAACCGCGGCGAAAAAGAAAAGAAACTTAAGGTAAAGGTTGCTGTAGAAACAGAAAATATTACAAAGATAATTGAAAAACAGTTTATTAAGAGAAATTCAAACTTTGAAGAAATTCTTAAAGAAACAATAGCTGATTCATACAAACGTCTTATTGCACCTTCAGTAGAAAGAGAAATGAGAAATGAACTTACAGAACGTGCAGAAACAGAAGCTGTTAAGGTATTTGCAAAGAATACAGAAAACCTTCTTATGGTTCCTCCTGTAAAAGGAAAGCGCGTGCTTGCAATTGACCCTGGTTACAGAACCGGATGTAAAGTTGCAATGCTTAATGAAACAGGCAAACTGCTTGCTTATACAACAATTTTCCCTACACAGCCAAAGAACGATGTAGCAGGTACAGAAAAAACACTGAAGAAAATTATTGATAAATTCGGTACAGACGTTATTGTAATCGGTAATGGTACTGCATCAAGAGAGACAGAAGAAGTTGTAGCGGATTTCCTTAAGAAAAATGACTATGATATTCAGTACACAATTGTAAACGAAGCAGGAGCTTCTGTTTATTCAGCATCAAAGCTTGCAGCTGAAGAATATCCGGATCTTGACGTAACTACAAGAGGTGCCATGTCACTTGGAAGAAGACTTCAGGACCCACTTGCTGAACTTGTAAAAATTGATCCAAAACATATTGGTGTAGGACAGTATCAGCACGATATTAACCAGAAGCAGCTTGACAGTGCCCTTACAAATGTAATTGAAGACTGCGTAAACAGAGTAGGTGTAGACCTTAATACAGCATCACCATCACTTCTTTCATATATTGCAGGTGTTAATATGGGAATTGCAAAGAACATTGTAGCCTACAGGGAAGAGCACACAAGATTTGATAGCAGAAAAGAACTTATGAAGGTTGCTAAGCTTGGTGAAAAAGCATTTAAGCAGTGCGCAGGTTTCTTAAGAATTACAGATGGGAAAGAACCATTAGACAGTACTTCAGTTCATCCGGAATCATACAAAGCTGCAAATGAAATGATGAAGAAAATCGGAATTTCAGGAGATGATATTGTTAATGGAGGAGCAAAGGATATTGATGAAAAAATCCAGGCTGCATATCCTGCAAAGAAACTTGGTGACAGCATTAAGAAAATGGCAGAGGACCTTGATATCGGTGCAATTACACTAACAGATATTGTAAACGAAATGAAGAAACCGGCAAGAGACCCTCGTGAAGATGCGCCACCAGTAATTTTCAGAAACGATGTAAGAAGTTTTGAAGACCTTAAAGTTGACATGGAACTTACAGGAACAGTAAGAAATGTAGTAGACTTTGGTGCCTTTGTAGACATTGGCGTTAAGCAGGATGGTCTTGTGCATATATCGCAGTTAAGCGATAAATTTATTAAACATCCAATGGATGTAGTGGCAGTAGGCGATACAGTAAAAGTAAAGATTTTAAATATTGACTACGATAAAAAGAAAATAGGACTTACAATGAAGTTTTAAGAGAATAGAAAGAGGAATTTAATGAAATTTAACACATTTATATTTGATTTTGACGGAACAATTGCTGATACAAATGATATAATTCTGCAGTCATGGCAGCATACATACAGAACACTTACAGGTAAAGAAGAAAATCCTGATGTGATTCAGTCAAGATATGGAGAGCCTCTCAGAGAATCCATGGAGCAGGCTTTCCCAGATGTGGATCCTTACGAAGCAATGGAATTATACAGAAACTATCAGGCAGAGATTTTCGAAGACTGTGTAACAGAATTTCCTCATGTAACCAAAGTACTTAAAGAACTTAAAGCAGCAGGAAAACAGCTTGTAATTCTTACATCAAGACAGAGAGACTTCACTATGAGAGGACTTGACAAAATGGGCGTTACAGAGCTTTTTGATGCAATTATTACATGTGACGAAACAGATGCACATAAGCCTGATCCGGAACCAATGTACAGAGCTCTCAAAGCCTCAGGGGCGTCAGAGGAAGAATCAGTTATGATTGGTGACAGTCGTTTTGATATTATGTGTGCGCACAGAGCTGGTGTAAAAGGGGCACTGGTAGCATGGTCAGTTGCACAGCCTGTAGCACCTTCAGAGGGTGAGGCAAAACCAGACTATATTATTAAAGAAATGGAAGACATATTAGAATTCTGTTAATAGGTGGTAAAATGTTAAACATTTTTTATGGAAGAGAATCCATAGATAAAGAAAAGTTCATATATGAGAAAATCGGAAAAGAGACTGGAAGAACAATTGTTATTGTACCGGACCAGTATACACTGGAAGCCGAAAAACAGGCCTTCAGGTACCTCAATACCAGAGGCCTTCTTGACGTTGAAATAATCAGTATGTCAAGACTTGGATACCATCTTTTTGAGGAACAGGGTGGTGACAGGGACAGAACCTTTGTTGATAAATATGGAAGACATATGCTTCTTATGCAGATTGCAGAGGAAAAAAATGATGAACTTACAATATTTAAAGGTTCAGTAAGAAAAAACAACTTTATTGAACTTATGAATAACTTCATTTCAGAAATGAAGCAGTATAATATAAGGCCGGAAACACTGCTTTCAAATGCAGAAGGTCTTGATGAAGAAAATCTTTTAGGAAGAAAACTTCAGGATATGTATACTATTTACTCTGAATATGAAAAGAGAATTGAGGGGAAATATACAGACACAGAAGACTATATTGACCTTTACAAAAGTAAAATACATACATCAGAATGGATTAAAGCTAACTCTGTGTGGATATATGGCTTTGACAGTTTTGCACCAAAGGCTATGGATATTATTGGAGAACTTATGTCGTGCAGCAGGGACGTAAATGTTTTTCTTACTTATGACACTAACTGCTTTGATTCTGAACTCTTTGATCTTACAGGTATTGTAATGAAGAGGCTTCTTAAAGAGGCGGAAGGAAGAGGTATAAAGGCAAAAACAGCAGCTGTTTCTGATGGATATGCGTACATAAAGAAAAGTGCAGGCATTGCAGCGCTTGAAAAACAGCTTTATTCAGCAAGCCCTGAAACACAGGATAATCCATCAGGTATAATACTGCTTGAAGCAGCCAATATATATAACGAAGCAGAAAGTGCAGCGTCATATATTCTCTATCTGCTTAGAGAAAAGGGATACAGATACAGAGATATTGTGGTAATCTGTAATGACCAGGAGTTAAGAGCATCTGTAATAGGCAGGGTATTTGAAGAATATGGAATTAATCTTTTCAGTGATAAAAAGAGAAGTATTCTGTCTGGAACTATTGCCATATTTGTAACATCACTTATAGATATTATTGCTGGTAAATTCAGAACAAGCGATATATTTAAAATGCTGAAAACAGGATTTTCTGAGTTTACAGATGAAGAAATAGAAACACTTGAAAACTATACAATAAAGTATCGCATCAGAGGAAATATGTGGAAAAAACCATTTGTAAAGGGTGTATTTGAGTATAGCAGAGAAGAACTTGATGCTATTAATGATACAAGGGAAAAACTTGTAGAAGTGCTTCTTGAACTTGAAGAAATATGTAAGTCTTCAATGAACATAGGAACCTTTATAGAAAGGTACTATGAGTTTGTAGTAGAAAAGCTTGAACTTCCAGAGAAAATAAAAGAACTTATTGCTGTTCAGCAGGAAAACGGATTTATTGATTTTGCTGAAGAAACAGCGCAGACATGGAATATGATTGTGGGTATTTTTGACCAGATAAGCGAAATTTCGGGAAATGAAAAGTTTGATGCAGAAGACTTTTCAAAACTTCTTGTAGCTGGTCTGTCAGAATTAGAGGTGGGTGTACTTCCACCTACATCTGACGATATACTTATGGGAACCATGCAGAGAACAAGAGCAGGCGAAGTCAGAGCTGTTGTTGTTATTGGAGCAAATGAAGGTCTTCTTCCTATGGTGCCTGCGCAGGGTGGTATTTTTACATTGGAAGAACTTGATCAGCTGGCAGAGGACGGTACAGAGCTTTGTAAAGTTGACAGTGTAAGAGAAATGGAAGAGAAGCTTGCTATTTACAGAAATCTTACAAAACCTTCAGAACACCTCTATATCAGCTATGCAAAAGGTGATGGAGAAGGTGATGAAATACGTCCATCAGAAATTATAGACACAATAAAGAAGATTTTCCCTTCGCTTAAGGTTACAAAAGATATTATTAACATGGATGATGAATCTTTCAGAATCGGAGGAAATGTTAACACACTGCGCCACCTTACTACTGAGCTTCAGAAGGTGAAGAGGGGCGAAAAAATCAGTGGATTATGGAAACCTGTAATTGACTGGTTTTACGAAAATGATAAGGAGAGCCTTGACAAAATAGAGGAAGGGCTTAATTTCACTAATGTACAGAAGAATATCCCGAAAGCTGTAGCAGAAAAGCTTTATCAGAAGAGAATGGACGCAGACACACTTGTAAGCCCTTCTCAGGCTGAAACATTTTCCAGATGTCCTTTCTCTCATTTTATTACCTATGGGCTTAAGCCAAAGGAACTGAGAATGTTTGAGGCAGGCAGCAGGGAAATAGGTGATGTGTATCATTACTGCCTTATGAAGATAGCAAACAATCTTACAGATAAGGATTTATGGGAAAGCATTACTGACCATGAATTGAAACAACTTGTAAAGGATGTTCTCACAGAAGATATTGATTCGTACAGAGATGGCGTTTTCAAATATACTCCGGAAGAGGAATACAAGCTGAAACGTGTAGAAGACACATGCTTTTATGTGTGCAAGGGTATGATTGAGCAGGTAAGAAAAGGAAATATAGAAGAAAGTTTCTTTGAAATAGGGTTTGGAAAACAAAAGCCTATTGCTCCTGTTGAAATTGACCTTGGTGATAAGACTGTATATATTGAAGGTAAAATTGACAGATGCGATATTCTGAAAGATAATCGTGTAAAAATCATAGACTATAAGACAGGGAAAGAGAGCTTTAATGTAAAAGAAGCAGCAAATGGATACAGATTGCAGCTTATGATATATCTAAAAGCGGCAATGGGAAAAGAAAAGAAACCTGCTGGTGTATTCTATTTTCTGATTGATGACCCTATGTTTGATATGACATCTGTTAATAAACAGGAACGTGATGAAAAAATTTCACGTGAAATGAAGAAATTTTTCAAATTAAATGGTATAATGGTTGATGATGATTCTGTAATAAATAATATAGCAGGTGATTTTGACAGATATTCAGAAGTTGTTTCAATTCAGAAAACAAAGAATGGTATCAAAGCAACTGGAAAAGATACTCTTTTATCAGAAGAGGAATTTACAACTCTTCAGGAAGCAGTTGATGAACAGCTTGTAAAGATATGCAGAAATCTTACGGATGGGGTAATCGAAATACATCCAAAGAAATCCGGGGACACTTCACCATGTGCATACTGTAAGTATAAGAGTATATGCAGATTTGACACAAGATATCCTGGATGTAATTATGAAATAATAAGATAAAAAGGCGGATAGAAATATCCGCATATGCTTCCGTGGCTCAGTTGGCAGAGCAGCGCATTCGTAACGCGCAGGTCGCCGGTTCGATCCCGGCCGGGAGCTCCATAAAAGAAAAAGGCTGAAAGCATTGATTTTTCAATGTTCTAAGCCTCTATTTTTTTACTATAAAATGCAAGTTAATGTAATTCTAAAGGGCAAAAAAGGGCATTAAAAGGCGTTTAGGTGTGACAAGTGGTGTGACAACTGTGACACTTTATACGATTTTTCTGCTGCTTTTAGTATGGTGGAAGTGTCTGCATGTGTGTAAATGTTAGCAGTCATTTTAATATCGGTGTGGCCCATCAGATACTGTGCAGTTCTTAAGTCAACATCCTTTTTCTGCAGGTTAGTACAGTAAGTATGGCGAAGACAATAAGGAACTAAATCTACTGCAAGCATAAAAAAATACACTTGGATTTACATCTTTTTACATAAAAGTGTTGATATAGGGGCGATCCTATGTCGTAATATACTTGTAAAGAGATGAAAAACAGATGAGTAAGAAAAAGAAAAATCCAACGCTGAACTGAAAAAAATGCTAATACTCTCAGCATTGGATTTAATCAATGGAATCATTTTATTGATTCTAAACAAACTATTTAAATAGTTTGTAGGAGGGAGGGCTTAAAGACAAGCCTTTCCTCGATATGAATAATAACATAAAAACTTATCTGTGTAAAGAATGTTAAAAGTATCAGGAACTGTCCTTATTGCAATTGGACTAACAGGAAGTCCGAACGCTCAGACAAAAGCAACAGCTAAGTATCAGGCAAGGGCTGGGTACGCATCAAAATCTTACAAGCTTAAGGTAGAAGTAGCAGAAGCTTTCAAAGAAGCTTGTGCAAAAAAGGTGTTTCTCAGGCCTCGAAAATAACTGAATTAATGCTTGCTTTTATAGAGGAAACAAAAGAAGAATAGTCACAAATGTGACAGGTGGTGTAATTTTATAATTTCAGATTATTTGTAACTTTTGAAGGATTAAAGCAGAAGATGCCTGGCAAAACCAGTCTTTTAGACATTTGAAGGAAGATGCATATTGTTATGAATCATATAAAATGATATAATTTTACATTGTTATGAAACAGAAACGTTTGGAGGAATATTATGGCTAAATATGTAATGGCACTTGATTCAGGCACAACAAGTAACAGATGTATACTTTTTAACGAAAAAGGTGAAATGTGCGGGGTTGCCCAGAAGGAGTTCAGACAGATTTTTCCTAAACCTGGCTGGGTAGAACATGATGCCAACGAAATCTGGTCAACACAGCTTGGTGTTGCAGTTGAAGCTATGCAGAAAGCAGGAGCAACTGCAGATGATATAGCTGCAATTGGTATTACAAATCAGAGAGAGACCACAATTGTGTGGGATAAAGAAACAGGAGATCCCGTATATAACGCTATTGTGTGGCAGTGCAGGAGAACATCCGAATATTGTGATGAACTTAAGGCAAAAGGACTTGTGGATACATTCCGTGAGAAAACAGGGCTTGTAATTGATGCATATTTTTCAGGAACAAAGCTGAAATGGATTCTTGATAATGTGGAAGGTGTAAGAGAAAGAGCAGAAAGAGGGGAACTTCTTTTTGGTACAGTTGAAACATGGCTTATATGGAAGCTTACAAAGGGAAGAGTTCATGTAACGGACTATTCTAATGCATCAAGAACAATGCTTTTTAATATTAATACATTAGAATGGGATAAAGAAATTTTAGAAGAACTAAATATTCCAGAGTGTATGCTTCCAGAAGCAAAACCTTCCAGCTGTATTTACGGGATGGCAGATTCTTCTTTCTTCGGAGGTGAAATTCCAATTGGTGGTGCTGCAGGAGACCAGCAGTGTGCACTTTTTGGACAGACATGTTTTAACCCTGGAGAAGCAAAAAATACATATGGCACAGGATGCTTTATGCTGATGAATACTGGAGAAAAACCGGTATTCTCAGATAATGGACTTGTTACAACCATTGCATGGGGAATTGATGGAAAAGTTAATTATGCACTTGAAGGCTCAATATTTGTAGCAGGAGCAGCTATTCAGTGGCTGAGAGATGAAATGAGATTAATTGATTCAGCTTCTGACTCAGAATATATGGCAAATAAGGTTAAAGATACAAATGGATGCTACGTAGTTCCTGCATTTACAGGACTTGGAGCTCCAAGATGGGATCAGTATGCAAGGGGAACTATTGTGGGAATGACAAGAGGTGTGAACAAGTACCACATTATAAGGGCGACCCTTGATTCACTATGTTATCAGGTAAATGATGTTCTTCAGGCTATGAAGGCTGACTCGGGCATTGAACTTGCTGCACTTAAGGTTGATGGTGGAGCAAGCGCTAATAACTACCTGATGCAGACACAGGCTGATATTATTGATGCTCCGGTGGAAAGACCAGTATGCGTTGAAACAACAGCTATGGGAGCTGCATATCTTGCAGGTCTTGCAGTTGGATACTGGGAAAGCAAAGAGGATGTAATAAGGAACTGGGCAGTAGACAGAACCTTCCAGCCAGCAATTGAAGAAGAAAAACGTAGTGAAATGGTGAAAGGATGGAACAAAGCGGTTAAGTGTTCCTATGGCTGGGCTAAAGAAGATTAATATAGATTGTGAAAGGTAATTTAAGAGTGTACGACGTAATAATTATTGGAGCAGGTGTATCAGGAAGTGCATCTGCAAGAGAACTTTCAAAATACAGAGGAAAGTTCATGGTTTTAGATAAAGCAGAAGACGTGTGCAGTGGTACTTCAAAAGCAAATAGTGCCATTGTACATGCTGGATATGATGCAGAGCCAGGCAGTCTTATGGCAGAACTTAACGTTAAGGGTAACAGAATGATGCCGCAGCTTTCCAGGGATCTTGATATTCCTTTTAAGCAGTGTGGATCTTTTGTTGTGTGTCTTGACGAAAAACAGATGCCTGCACTAGAGGCCCTGTATAAAAAGGGAATTGAAAATGGAGTAGAGGACTTAGAATTAATTAAGGATGTGGAAAGAATCAGAACTATGGAACCAAATATTTCTGATGACGCAGTTGCAGTGCTTTATGCACCAACAGCAGGAATTGTCTGTCCTTTTGAACTTAATCTTGCCATGGCAGAAAATGCAAACGATAACGGTGTGGAATTTAAGTTTGATACAGAAGTGCTCAGTATTTCAAAGACAGAAAATGGCTGGAAATTAGAAACTGATAATGGAGAATTTGAAACAAAAGTAGTAGTAAATGCAGCTGGCGTATACGCGGATAAATTCCATAACATGGTTAGTGAAGATAAAATTCATATTACAGCAAGAAGAGGTGATTATCTTTTACTTGATAAAAGTGCAGGAAACCATGTAAACCATACAATATTTACACTTCCAGGTAAATTTGGTAAGGGAGTGCTTGTTTCACAGACAGTTCATGGAAATCTTATTGTTGGCCCGACTGCCATTGATATTGAAAATAAAGAGGGGACTGCAACTACAAAGCAGGGACTTGACAGAGTTATTGAAAAATCAGGAAAAAGTGTTAAAAATATTCCTTTAAAACAGGTAATTACTTCATTTGCCGGACTGCGTCCTCATGAAGACGGCAGTGAATTTATTATTGAAGAGGTAAAGGATGCGCCTGGATTTGTAGACTGTGCAGGAATTGAGTCTCCAGGTCTTGCAAGCAGCCCTGCAATAGGTGTAAGAGTTGCAGAAATTGTTAAAGAAATTCTCGGATTAGAAGATAATCCGGATTTTAACGGCATAAGAAAAGGAATGATCCATACAGCAGAACTTTCAAAAGATGAATTCAGAGAACTCATTAAGAAAGAACCAGCATATGGAAATATTATCTGCAGATGTGAAATGGTTACTGAAGGTGAAATCGTAGAATCAATCAGAAGACCCCTTGGTGCGAGATCTCTTGACGGAGTGAAGCGCAGAACAAGAGCTGGTTCAGGAAGATGCCAGGCTGGTTTCTGCTCACCAAGAACAATGGAAATACTGCATAGAGAACTTGGTCTTCCTATGACTGAAATTACAAAATCAGGCGGAGACTCCAGATTTGTAGTAGGAACAAACAAGGATAGTTTATAGGGGGGTTGAGCATTGATTAAATATGATTTAGTAATTGTAGGTGGAGGCCCTGCAGGGCTTGCAGCTGCAGTAAGCGCAAAAGAAAATGGAATTGAAAGCATTCTTATCTTAGAAAGAGACAGAGAACTTGGTGGAATCCTGAATCAGTGCATTCACAATGGTTTTGGACTTCACACTTTTAAAGAAGAACTTACAGGACCTGAATATGCTGCAAGATTTGAGGAACAGGTTTTTGAAAGAAACATAGAATACAGACTTAATACTATGGTTATGGACATAAGTCCAGATAAAGTAATTACTGCAATGAACAGAGAAGATGGTCTTTTCGAAATCGAAGCAAAGGCAGTTATTCTTGCAATGGGATGCAGAGAACGTTCAAGAGGAGCACTTAATATTCCAGGATACAGACCAGCTGGAATTTATTCAGCAGGTACAGCTCAGAGACTTGTAAATATGGAAGGATATATGCCAGGACGTAAGGTTGTTATCTTAGGATCAGGAGATATAGGCCTTATTATGGCAAGACGTATGACTCTTGAAGGAGCAGAAGTTCAGGTTGTTGCAGAATTAATGCCTTATTCAGGTGGTCTGAAGAGAAATATTGTTCAGTGTCTTGATGACTATGGTATTCCTCTTAAGTTAAGTCATACAGTAGTTGATATCAGAGGCAAAGAAAGACTGGAAGGAATTACCCTTGCTGCAGTTGGAAGTGACGGTAAGCCGGTCCCTGGAACAGAAGAAGACTATGATTGTGATACTCTTCTTTTGTCAGTTGGACTTATTCCTGAAAATGAACTATCACGTTCAATGGGTGTTGAAATTAATAATATTACATCAGGACCTGTGGTTAACGAAAGCCTTGAAACTAACATTGAAGGAGTTTTCGCATGTGGTAATGTACTTCATGTTCATGACCTTGTAGATTTTGTTTCTGAAGAAGCGACCAATGCCGGTAAAAATGCAGCTCTTTATATTAAAAATGGTAAGAATCCAGAATCTCATGAAGTTGAGCTTATGGGAACTGACGGAGTAAGATATACAGTTCCGGGAACAGTTCATCCTGAATTTATGGATGAAAAGGTTACAGTAAGATTCCGCGTGGGAAGAATATTCCAGAATGCATATATCAGTGTGTACTTTGATGATGAAAGAATTTCAAGAAGAAAACGCCCTGTTATGGCTCCTGGCGAAATGGAAGAAGTAAAACTTGAAAAAACAAAGCTTCTGGAGTATCCGGAACTAAAGACAATTACTATTAAGATAGAGGAGGAGTAGACCAGTGGAAAAAATTGAATTAACATGTATTAACTGTCCCATGGGTTGTCCTCTTACAGTGACAATGGAAAACGGACAGGTTGCTTCTGTAGAAGGAAACACATGTAAACGTGGAGAAGTGTATGCTCAGAAAGAAGTAACAAACCCAACAAGAATTGTTACTTCAAGCGTTGGTGTCGAGGCTGGAAAATCACTAAGAGTATCTGTTAAAACAAGAGAAGATATTCCAAAGGGAAAAATCTTTGATATTGTTAAGGAACTTAAAGGTGTAACAGTAAAGGCTCCTGTAGCAATTGGCGATGTTATTGTTAGAAATGTTGCAGGAACTGGTGTAGATATTATTGCCACAAAAGAGGCATAGAAAAGAAAGCAGAGAGCAGGTAGTCATAGAGACTTATCCTGCTCTTTTTGCTTTACAACTGATATGAAAAATATGACGTATTATATTCGCAGGAATACGATATATGATATAATTCAAGGGAAAATAAACGTAAGTATATTTGAGAATGTGAGGTTTTATATGTTCAGAGAAATGAGAAGGATGAAACAACAGGTTTCAGAAGAAAAGTGCAGAGAAATCCTGAAGACAGAAAAAAGAGCAGTACTTTCTGTAACAGGAAATGAAGGGTATCCGTATGGGGTTCCGGTTAACTTTTTCTATGATGAAGAGGAAAATACGATTTATCTTCATGGTGCCATGGCCGGTCACAAAATAGATGCTATTAAGAAAAATGAAAAAGTCTGCTTTACTGTATGGAATCAGGGCTATATTAAAGAAGGAGACTGGGCATACAATGTAACAAGTGTAGTTGCTTTTGGTAAAGCAGAACTTATGAATGATATGGAAAAAGCAACTGATAAAATCAGACTTATGGGATACAAATACTATCCTGAGAAGGAACAGGTTGAAAAGGAAATAAAGGAATCAATGCACCATGTGCAGATGATTGCAGTTCACATTGAGCATATGACAGGAAAGCTGATTAACGAAAAGTAAGGATATACTCACTCAGAAAACTGGGTGAGTTTTTCTTGACATTATATACTATGTAATGTATAGTATAATGCAAAGGGAGGTGTTAATATGATTAATGCTCAGCTAAAAAAGGGATTACTGGATGTATGTGTTCTTTCAGCCCTTTCAAGAGGAGAATCATATGGATACAAGATAATCAAAGATCTTACGCCATATATTGAGCTTTCAGAGTCTACACTTTATCCGATTCTGAGACGACTGGAAGGTTCAGGGTGCGTAACTGTGCACTCAGTTGAACACAATGGCAGATTAAGAAAAATATACAGAATTACTGAAACAGGGGAAACTCAGATAAAGGAATTTCTCACAGACTGGCTGGAATTAGAAAAAGTCCACCAGTATATTGAGGAGGGGATTAAGCATGAATAAAGAGAGATTTTTAAAGGAATTAAGAGAGAAACTGAAACAGCTTCCAGAAGAAGAAATATATAAAAGTGTGTCATACTACAGCGAGCTTATTTCAGATATGGTAGAAGACGGTATGACAGAAGAAGAGGCAGTAAAAAGCTTTGGGAATATTAATGATATTGCTGATAGAATTCTCCAGGATGCTCCAATTGGAACTCTTGTTAAAACAAGAATAAAGCCTAAAAGCGGATGGTCAGTAGCAGCCATAATCCTGATTATTCTTGGAGCACCACTATGGTTTTCTTTAGTTCTTGCAGCTATAGGTCTCATTGTAGGAGTAATAGCGGGCATAGCAGGACTTGCACTTGGCTTTATAGGTCTTGTAATAGGCCTTGGATTTGCAGGTATTGCAATGATATTTAAAGCATTTACATTTGGTGGAGCCTGTATTCTTTTTAGTCTTGGAGCGGGTCTTCTTCTTATAGGTCTTTTCTTTCTTGGCGTACTACTTGCAAAATATATTGTGAAGATAGCAGTAAAAGCCATAAAGTGGGTATACAGAAAAGTAAAATCATGCTTCATAAAAAAGGGGGAATTTTAAATGAGGAAATCTACTAAAATATTAACAGGAGTAATATCCGCACTGATAGTTGGTGGCCTTGTTTTAATGGGAATAGGATATATGAACGGAGCTGATCCTGTTAAAATGTACGAAGATAATAAAGAAATGTTATCATTCACTATTGAAGATGATGAAATTCTAAATGAGCATAATGAGAATAATTCATATACTGTGCCAGTTGATGGGATTAATTCTATTGAAATTGACTGGGTAAGCGGAAATGTGGAAATTTCACCATACGATGGAGATGAGATTTTAATTGAAGAACGTTCAACAGAAGTCATTACGAAAAAGTATTCACTGGGATACAAGATAGAAGAAGGGGAACTTGAAATCGAATACTTAAGAAATAACATAGTGGGCGTAAATGCAAAAGGACCAGATAAGGATCTTGTAATAAAGGTTCCTGAAAATCTTGCAGCAACAATGCATGAGATTTCATGCTCTACAGTAAGTGCAGACATTTTCGTAGGCGATTTCGTTCTTGCTGAACTTGACCTTGAAACAGTAAGCGGTAATATTGAAGCAGAATTAACAACTCTTCCAGCACAGACCGGAGCTGAAACCACATCAGGAGAAATTAACATTAATATTCCTGAGACTGCAGAATTCAGAGGAAGTTTCGAAACAGTATCTGGTGAAATGGCTTCTGAATTCAGCCTGAAATCATCAGGCATAAACTTTATTCACGGCCACGGAATAAGCTTAATTGAAGTAGAAACCGTAAGCGGTAACTTTAATCTTGTATACAGAAAATAATCAGAAAAAGCGGGGAAACTACACTTCTCCGCTTTTAAATATATTTAAAAAGGGAAAGGGAATGAAAGGGAATGAATAGGAAGTTTGCATTATCTGAGTTTCCACCTATGAGGCCCTTGTAATTAAGGGAACTTAATCGCAAGGAGATCTTTAACAGATTAACACTCATATTTTGATATTAGTCAGATTTTCGGCGATGTGCTATTAGCCAAGTACTGAGTTTAAGAGTGTTTTATCAAACTAAAAAAAGCGTTGGAATTTCAACGCTTTTGGTGCCCCAGAAGGGAGTCGAACCCCCGGCACACGGTTTAGGAAACCGATGCTCTATCCACTGAGCTACTGAGGCAGATTAGTAGTCATGCATAAAATAACATATCAACATTTATATTCTACCAAAAAACTGATTTTAAAACAACTCTTTAGGGGGCAAAAGTCTTTGTTTTTTTATCATTTCTAACTAATGCATATATGCATCATGGAAAGTAATTATGCTGATATGTTATTTCGCTGGTATTTATATTTCTTTATTACACTTTTTTACTTAGTCTGATTCAGTTCTTCTTATTCGCTTTTTTAATGAAGCAGGCGATAGTATCCAAGTAACAACTGCATAAATGAGCTGCTCTTTGTGTGATAAGTGGTAAGCTGCAATATTGTATATGCTTTTTTCAGGCGGTATTTTACTGTATTTCTATGAATATATAATATATCTGCAGTAAGATTTATCTCGCAGTCTGTGTCAAGATAGAATGTGGAAAGAGTATCAAGCAGATCCTGTGCGTCAGGAAGATTATCAACCTTACTTAAAACAGAATCAAGTATTGTTTTGTCTGGACCGTTAATTTCAATTACACGTCGACATGAACATGCAAAGAAAATATCTGACAATGTATACCTTTTCTGTTTTGGCAGAATTTTTTCCATATCAGTAAAATAGGCATCGTAAAGAGGCAGAATTCCACGTATATCTTTAAGCGATGCATGAATCTCTGTTATGGATGAATTGCATGATTTCAGTGCATCTGACATAGCCTCAAAGAGTTCCGTATCAAGAGATTCGTCAAGGTCTTCTTTGATAAAAAGAACAAAGTATTTGCCATATGTATTAAAAAGGACATAGGGCTGTGAGTCTTTAACAATCTGAGAAATATTTTCTCTTAACTGAAGACGTGCACTTACCGTATTATATGCAGGATTTTCTGCAATATTAGGATGAATAAGGAACAACGTTCCCGGCTTTTCAAGATTGAGATCATATCGTTTTGATATGGCTCTCAGTCGTTCTATATTATTGTCGTCAAGAGCTGTAAGAATGCTCTGACTTGAAATCTCTTCTTTGCTTAAGTTCCATACTTCAGAGAAAAGCTCCACTATTTCTGTAATCTGACGAGCATCATCAAGAGTAAGACTTTCGGAATCGTCTATAATATATAGGTAGAAATAACGGAAACTATGTGATTTAAGACGTATACGGAATATGTTGATTTTATGTCCCTCAAACTCAGAGACTACCATGTGGTCACTGTTATCTGAACAGTTTTTACTGAAAATATCAATAATTGTGCAGTAATCAAATGGTTTTGCATTAATATATGATGACTGCATCGTATTTAAGTATGATACATCAGAAAGCAGCAGGTTAACCATTTTAAGATCACTAATTGTTTTTAAAAGCTTTGCAAAACTTCTGTTACTTTCCGGGATTTTAGAAAGAAGAACTGCAAGATCCTTGTAAGATTCTTCTTTACGAAGTTGTTCTTCAAGTAATAGAGAAGATACCTCCTGTATAGCGTCCCGGTATTTTAAATCAAGCCTTCCTGCTGGCATTATAACTAAAGGCAGTCCAAGCTGCCTTGCTGTAGATATTACATCAGGATGAAGGTCTTTAACTACAGACCCCAGATAGTAGATGACAAGACTTACATTGCCCTTGTTAGCAAGAAGTTCAATAACTTCGCATTGAGCCTGTATATTGTCAGATATACCGGAAAAAGATGTCAAATATATTTCGAATCCATTCAGACTTTCTTTAAGATAGTCAATTTGTTCTTCATTTAAAATTTCCAGCACGGATATATTATTAACCCCATGGCTTAATCGATCTTCGCCTGAAATAACCTCTGCACCCTGGAAAGAAGGCAGACTAAGACAATCCACCATACTTATACCCATAAAAAAACCTCCTTTTTGTTTTAATCAATATACCATAAATTTGTAAATGTAGTGAGAAAATAATTAAAAATTTTTAAATTTAACGATTTTTGTCCATATGCACAAAAGGAGCAGACATTCTTATACTATGAGAATAATGTAATTTTTTGAAAAGTATATATACTTAAAGAGCAGATAAAAAAGAAGAAACCTTAGAATGGAAAATTGAGGTAATTGCAGTGAATATTTGTTTAAAGAGGGAAATGACAGATGTTCACATAAACGCAGAGAAACATCACAAATCTTCTATATTTAAGGTTGCTTCATGAATTTATCACATATATATTTATGAGGATTATTAATCCGACGAAATTATTCATTTTTACATTTTAGTAAAGGAGAGAGAAAAATGAACACTCTAAAATCCGTGGTTAAATTTATACCGGTTATACTTTTAGCCATTATGATGATTGCAGGATGGGACGCACTTATGGCTGCTCCTATCGCGTGCATGGCCGCAATGGTAGTTGCGAAAATCACAGAAGGCATGAAAATGCAGGACTCAATCGACGCTGCACTTAAGAGCGTTGAAAAAATCTTAGTTGCACTTTTCATCTTAATGTTTGCTTATGCTATGGCTTCAGCATTCATGTCAACAGGTGTAGGTGCTTCAGCTATCAACATCGCACTTGGACTTGGTGTAACTGCTAGTACAACAGCTGTAGTTGCAGTAGTAGTATCAGGTATCCTTTCAGTAGCAACAGGTACTTCATGGGGTACATTCGCAGCCTGCGCACCAATTTTCTTATGGTTAATCCATATTGTAGACCCTAACTGTGTAGAAACAGGATCATTAGTATTAACAGCTTGTGCTACTGCTGGTGGTGCCTGCTTCGGAGACAACATCGGACTTATTTCAGATACAACAATCGTATCCTCAGGTATCCAGGGCGTAGAAGTAGTAGACAGAGTAAGAACACAGGGCGTATGGTCAATTTCAGTTCTTATTTTAGCTGCTATCTGCTTCTTCATTGCAGGTATCGTAATGGGATTACCTTCAGGTAAAGTAGATGCTTCAGGCATTATGGATGAAATTCCACAGTCAGCTATTGACTTCCTTTTAAGTGATGACGGACGTCCAGCAGCTGTAGATCTGTTAAATCAGGTTGCTGATGGCGTAGCTCTATACATGATTATCCCTCTTATTTTAGTAGTAGCTTTAGCTATCGCTGGCTTAAATACATTCGTTTGTATTGGTTCAGGTCTTGTTTCATCATATATCTTAGGTGGATTTGCCGGAACAACATCATTCTCAGGCGAAGGTATTATGGAATTCTTAAATATGTGTATGGATTCATTTGCAGATGCTGGATCATGGGTTAACATTATGATGATGTGGATTGCCGCATTTGGTGGTGTAATGGGCGCTATGAATGCATTTGAACCTCTTGCAAAATTAGTTGTTAAAGTTTCACGCAATGTAAGACAGTTAATGTTCTGGAATGGATGCTTATGTATTGCAGGTAACGCTATTCTTTCTGACGAAATGGCTCAGATCGTAACAGTAGGACCTATTATCAAGCAGATTGCAGAAGAAAATATCGAAGGTAGCGAAGAAGATATGTACAAGATCAAATTAAGAAATGCTACATTCGGAGATGCTATGGGTGTATTCGGATCACAGTTAATTCCTTGGCACGTATACCTTGCATACTATGTAGGTATCGCTGCTGGTGTATTCCCACTTTACAAGTTTGCACCAACTGACTTAATTAAGTTCAACTTCTTAGCTATGATTGCTGTAGTATCATTATTACTATTAACATTAACAGGAGCTGACAAGTTCGTACCTCTGTTCAGATTACCAAGAGAACCAGAAGTACGTCTAAGAAAAAAGAATGCTTAATTTAATTAAATAAATGAATAGTTCCAAAAAAGAGCGGATGAATTTTTCATCTGCTCTTTTTAACTTATATGGAAAAATCATAGAACTATATAGATGTCGTATATCTATTGAAGTTTCTGTAGCAGATATAAAAAGAAAAGAGCTTTCAGAAGTCGTTGTACTTACGAAAGCTCTTTTTTAAAATGTTAATTATTATCTTCTGTTAATATATTCAATAATCATTTCGGCTGCTTTTTCTTTACCCATGGATACATCAAGGCATAGGTTATAGTTCTGAACGTTACCCCATTCCTTTCCAGAAATAGTTCTGTAATATGATGCTCTTGATGAATCTGATTTCAGAATGTTCTTCTTTGCGTTTTCAGGACTGTCATTATACATCATGGTAATATTCTGTACCCTGTAATCCATTGGAGCATGCAGGAATATTTTTATAACATCAGGATTATTTTCTAATACATAGTCAGCAGCTCTTCCTACAATGACACAGGAACCATTAGCAGCAATTTTAGTCAGTACCTGCTCCTGCGCTATTACACCCTGCTGTCCTACATTAGTGCTTAAGTACAGCTGATGATATATTTCCGAAATATTATCGTAGTCATTATCGGCAAATTCATTAATAAGGCCACTTTCTTTTGCAACAAGTGCAGTAAGTTCTTTATTATAGAAAGGAATTCCAAGTTTCTGTGCAACCAGCTCACCAATCTGTTTGCCCTGAGTACCATGCTGTCTTGCAATTGTAATAACAGGGCCTGGTTTTGAAACTGCTATGGAAGCTTTGCTGTCTTCTTCTGCTACTCCCACTGGCATTTTTCTGAAGAATTTTAATGTAAGTAGAAGAATTACAACTCCGGCAATAATGTCAGAAACAGGGGCAGCTATAAGAATACCGTAAATACCTTTACCAGGTTCAGCGGATTCAAAAATATTACATAATAATATAGTCAGGATTACAAAACATATGGAATCCCTGATAATTGACGCAACCATAGCATATCCGGCTTTTCCAATAGACTGGAAAAATATAGATGACATTTTTATAAAGCAGGTTATAAATAGCATGCACAGAGAGATTCTGAAACTTGTAACAGCAAATTCCATGTATAAGTCTGTCTGAGCTCCGAAAAGATATATTATTATCTGAGGAGCAAAAATGAATATCAGAGTGCAGGCAACACCTATGGAGATACCATAAATGGCCATTAACTTATATGCTTCTTTTACTCTGTTCATTTTGCCAGCTCCATAGTTATATCCGAAAACAGGCTGAGCGCCAAGAGAAATACCTACGGAAATATTAAGCACAATAGTATAAACCTTTGTCTGTATAGAATAAACCGAAATAGGAATGTCACTTCCAAAGGCAGAAAGTGCGCCATATTTAAACAGCATAACATTGCTTAACATAGTCATAATTACTATAGAAATCTGTATGATAAATGTTGAGCCACCCATTGTAATAAGGTTACGCAGCATGTGAAGATCAATTTTAAAACTTGACTTATGAAGGTGAAAACTCTTTGGTTTTCTAAAGTATAAGGCGCAGAGAACAAAAGAAATAATCTGTCCTGTTACTGTGGCAATTGCTGCACCTTCTATTCCCCAGTCAAGAAGAAAAATACACACAGGGTCAAGAATAATATTAATGATTGCACCTGTAAGAAGAGCTACCATAGCATATGACGGACTTCCATCTGCTCTTATCATGCTGTTCATTACATTAAACATCAGATAAGGTGGGAAGAACAGCGCAACAATTCTGAAGTAATTTACAGCAAGTTCAAGTGTTGCATCTGATGCACCGAAGGCTTTCATTAGTGGCTCGCAGAAGATTATAGAAACAGCTGCAAGCACAATACTTATAATTAATGTAGAAGAAAGTCCTGTGCCTACACATTTGTGAGAACTTTCACTATCCTGTCTTCCTGCACATATACTTAAATAAGCGGCGGCACCGTCTCCTATGCACCATGCAAAGGCATTGGCAATACAGATTACGGGAAAAGAAACACCGGTAGCGGCGTTTCCAAGGTATCCAAGAGCACTGTGCCCTATAAAAATCTGGTCTACAATATTGTATAGTGCACCAATCAGAAGTCCCATTACACATGGAACTGAGAATTTCAGTAGCAGTTTTGATACGGGCTGCTGTCCCAGCATTTTTGTATTTTCCATATTTCCTCCATCAAAAAGTAAAAAAACGTAAACAATTCTGCTGGCATCTGGTATAGATGACTTATAGCAAAACTATTTACGGTAGTTCGTAGAAACGTCCTTCCAATTCCGGACTTATATAAGCTCGTTTTTTTTTCAACCTGAATAGAATATCATATGTAGTGATATTCTGTCAAGAAAATCCTAAATACACCTTTATTGTAAATTTAAATTCTATATTAATTAATCTTAATGCAATCTTAATACAGATGCATCACATATTAATCCCTATTTAATTTCTATCTTGTTAGAATATGAAACTGAAGGAGGACGAGAGTATGGATATTTTAATAATAGGTATTTTCGGTATTTGTTTTTTAGGACTTGGAGCACTGGTAATCTGGTGTGCATCACAAGTCAGTAAAAATGACTAGTTATTTTTAGGAGGGTATTATGATCGCGTTATTAATTTTAGCATTAATTCTGGGTGGGTATCTTGTTTATGCACTTATTAACCCAGAGAAATTTTAAATAGAGCAGATTAATAGAAAGAGAGGAAAAAGAAGATGGCACAGATTGTTGTCACAGTGCTGTTTTATATGGTGCTTGTTATTCCGGTAGGAAGTTACATGTATCACATAACAACAGGAAAACATACGTTAGGAGACCCGGTATTTGACCGTGTAGACAACTTTATATACAAAGTAGGAGGAATTGATAGTCATAAAGAGATGAACTGGAAACAGTATGCAGTCAGCCTGATTACAACAAATGGTATTATGATTGCACTTGGTTATCTCATTTTAAGAGTACAGAGCCTGCCACTGTTCAATCCAAATGGAATTGATAATATGGCACCAGACTTATCATTTAATACTATTATCAGTTTCATGACTAATACAAACCTCCAGCATTATTCAGGAGAAAGCGGACTTTCTTACCTGTCACAGATGCTGGTTATTACATTTATGATGTTCGTTTCTGCAGCAACAGGTTATGCAGCATGCGTGGCATTTATAAGGGGTATTACCGGAAAAAGTAAAACTTCTGTTGGAAACTTCTACTATGACTTAGTAAGAATTACAACAAGAATACTTATTCCGTTTTCACTTGTTGGAGGACTTATTCTTGTATGGCAGGGAGTGCCACAGAACTTTGAAGGAAACATTGTTGTTGAGACATTAGAAGGAACAGCTCAGGTAATTGCAACAGGACCAGTTGCAGCGCTTGAAATTATCAAGCATCTTGGAACTAATGGTGGCGGTTTCTTAGGAGCAAACTCTTCAACTCCTATTGAAAATCCTACAATGATTACAGATCTTGTGGAAATGTACGCTATGATGCTTCTTCCAGGAGCATGCGTAATTACCTTTGGTAAAATGGCAAGAGATCGTAAGAAAGAAAGAAATACAGAGGTAGTTTCTGATAAAGAACTAAGCCTTTCAGATAAATTATTTGGTAAAGAAGGACGCAGCATCTTCGCTGCAATGAGCATTCTTTTCATTATTGGACTTTCAATCTGCTTCTTTGCAGAAAGCCAGGGAAATCCGGCTTTAGCAGATGCAGGATTAAGTCAGGAAATGGGAAGCATGGAAGGTAAGGAAACACGATTTGGTGTGGCCCAGTCTTCACTGTTTACTACTGTAACAACATCATTTACAACAGGTACAGTAAACAACATGCATGATACACTTACTCCAATGGGTGGATTTGTACCATTACTTCATATGATGCTGAACGTAGTATTCGGAGGTAAAGGTGTTGGCCTTATGAACATGATACTATATGCAATACTTGCAGTATTCATATGCGGATTAATGGTAGGAAGAACTCCGGAATATCTTGGAAAGAAAATTGAAGGCAGAGAAATGAAGCTTACTGCTCTTGCAATTATTATTCATCCACTGCTGATCTTAGCATTTTCTGCAATAGCAGTTGGAACAGAAGCAGGACGCAGCGCTATTACAAATGATGGATTCCACGGACTAACACAGGTACTTTACGAATATTCATCATCATCTGCTAATAACGGCTCAGGCTTTGAAGGCCTTGCCGATAATACTTTCTTCTGGAATATTACAACAGGACTTGCAATGTTCTTCGGAAGATATCTGCCAATTATTATTCAGCTTGCAATAGCAGGTTCACTTATGAAAAAGAATTTTGTTAATGAAACAGCTGGAACACTACAGACAAATACAATGTCATTCTCCGTAATCCTGGTATTTGTTGTGTATATTTTCGCAGCACTTACATTTTTCCCTGCATTAGCACTGGGCCCTGTTGCTGAGCATCTGGTGCTTGTGGGCTAAGAGGAAAGGAAAGGTATTATGAGTAAAAAAACACAGAAAAAGCTTATTACTCCTGAAATTATGCAGGATGCAGTTAAAGGAAGCTTTAAAAAATTAGATCCACGTTACATGATGAAAAATCCTGTAATGTTCGTAGTAGAAATCGGTTTTGTAATTGCACTTCTTTTATCATTCTTCCCATCTCTGTTTGGCGAAGCAGAAGCGCACATCCGTTTATATAATATAATTGTGGCAGTCATTCTTTTTGTAACTGTTCTCTTTGCTAACTTTGCAGAGTCTGTAGCAGAAGGAAGAGGTAAAGCTCAGGCTGCCAGCCTGAAGAAAACACAGAAGGATACAGAGGCTCACCTTCTTAACGAAGATGGCTCCATAACAGTTGTATCATCAAGTGAACTTAAAAAGGGTGACGTTGTAATAGTAGAAATGGGCCAGGTTATTCCTGGAGACGGTGAAGTAATTGAAGGTATTGCTTCTGTTGACGAAAGTGCTATTACAGGTGAATCTGCACCGGTAATGAGAGAAAGCGGCGGAGACTTCTGTTCTGTAACAGGTGGTACAACAGTTGTTTCTGACTGGTTAAAGATTGAAATTACATCAGAACCAGGAAACAGCTTCCTTGACAGAATGATTGCACTTGTAGAAGGTGCTTCAAGAAAGAAAACACCTAACGAAATTGCCTTAAGCACATTGCTTGTATCGCTTACAATTATATTCCTTATTGTAATTGTAACTCTTTACCCAATAGCTGTTTACTCTGGTGTTAAGATTTCAACATCAACACTTATTGCTTTAATGGTATGCCTGATTCCTACAACAATCGGCGGACTCCTTTCTGCCATTGGTATTGCAGGAATGGACAGAGTTACAAGATTTAATGTAATTGCAATGTCAGGTAAGGCTGTAGAAGCCTGCGGTGACGTAGATACCATGATTTTGGATAAAACAGGAACAATTACTTTTGGTAACAGACTTGCAGCAGACTTCTTACCAGTAGAAAACGCAGATAAGAAAGAACTTATTAAGTGTGCAGCACTTACAAGTATGAATGACGATACGCCAGAAGGAAAATCAACACTAAGACTTGCAAAAGAAATGGGAGATACCAGTGAGTATCCGGAAAATGCAGTATTTCATGAATTTAAAGCTCAGACAAGAATGAGCGGTGTTGATCTTCAGAATGGTACAAGAGTAAGAAAAGGTGCCTCAGATGCAATTATTGCATATGTAAAGGAAAACGGAGGAAGTATTCCTCATGACTTACAGGATAAGGTGGCTCATGTTTCTTCTCTTGGCGGTACACCACTTGTGGTTTCAGTAGAAAACAGAATTCTGGGTGTAATTTATCTTAAGGATACTGTTAAACCGGGAATGAAGGAACGTTTTGAAAGACTAAGAGCCATAGGCATTAAAACAATTATGTGTACAGGCGATAATCCATTAACTGCAGCAACCATTGCCTCAGAAGCAGGTGTGGATGGATTTATTGCAGAATGCAAGCCAGAAGATAAAATTGATGTAATCAAAAAAGAACAGTCAGAAGGCAAAATAGTTGCCATGACTGGTGACGGTACAAATGATGCTCCTGCACTTGCACAGGCAAATGTAGGACTTGCAATGAACTCAGGAACAACAGCTGCTAAAGAAGCTGCTAACATGGTAGACCTTGATAGTGACCCTACAAAGATTCTTGAGGTTGTAGAAATAGGCAAGCAGCTCCTTATTACAAGAGGATCACTTACAACATTCTCCATTGCAAACGACATTGCAAAATACTTTGCAATTATTCCTGCAATGTTTATGGCAGCTATTCCTCAGCTTGGCGTACTTAATATTATGGGATTATCAACACAGTACAGTGCAATTCTGTCAGCTTTAATCTTTAATGCCATAATTATTCCATGCCTGATTCCGCTTGCAATGAAGGGCGTAAAATACAAACCAATGTCTTCAAACAAAATGCTTGCCCGTAATATGCTGATTTACGGATTAGGAGGAGTTATTACTCCGTTTATAGGTATAAAATTAATAGATCTTCTAATAACTCCATTACTTGCACTACTGGGGCTATAGAAAGGGGAAATGGAAATGGATAAAAAGAATATTTTTAGTAATTTAAAACAGGGACTTACAGTTACAGTAATTCTTATGTTGCTGTGTGGTCTTGTATTTCCACTTGTTTTAGCAGGAATAAGTTCAGTTCTTTTCCCGGCTCAGTCAAAGGGAAGCCTTGTGGAGGCAGGAGGAAAAGTAGTAGGTGCAGAGTATGTAGGCCAGCAGTTTACAGAAGATTACTTTATGAAGGGAAGACCCTCAGCAGTAGGATATAACACATACGAAACTAAGGAAGAAGCTCTTGTACCATCTTCAGGATCAAACAACTATGCACCATCAAATCCTGAACTGGTAAAGAGAGTAGAAAATGACATAGAAGCATTTCTTGAAGCTAACCCTGATGTTAAGAAGGAAGATATACCAACAGACCTTTTAACAGCATCAGGTTCAGGACTTGATCCACATATTTCTCCAGCATCAGCTGAAGTACAGATTCCGGCACTGGCTGAGAATTCAGGAATCAGCGAAGAAAGATTAGGCGAAATTGTAGAAAATAACACTAAGGGTAAGCTGTTTGGACTAATAGGAGAAAAGACAGTTAATGTACTAGGCGTAAATATTGAGATCGCAGAGGAAATGGGACTCATAAAGAAATAAATGAAAGGCGGGGTAAAAATGGAAGAGATGGCAGAATTAAAGAAGATTGACGCAATGCTGCTTCTTTGCAAACAGGTAAAAGAGCAACTGAACGCAAAACATTTTGCAGAATGCAAAGATATGATAGCGCTTTCTATGGGGCTTTATCCGGATGCGCCGGAACCACATAACTTCTATGGAATTCTTCTTGAAGCAAGAGGTATGCATACTCTTGCCATGAAACATTTCAGAGCATCAGCAGATCTTGATCCAACATATACACCTGCCATATATAACATGGAGGCATGTGGAAGTTTTTATTCAGATGACAGAACACTGGCATTTGACAGAGAGGACTGCATGAAGAAAAGAAGAAAAGCAGAATAATGGATAATTATTTAAGGAAGCTGCAGGTATTAACCAGTCAGCTTCCTTTGTTTTAAAAAAAATATAAAGAAAATGGCCTGTTTATGCAATCTTAACACAATCTTAACATAACAAATGATAAAATACAGTTGTAGAACAATAACGCGTTGTGGTTAAGATCATCTTTTTTAAAACCAAATACCAAATTGCTTAATACTAATCATAACACTTAACCACAACGTATTCATATTAAATCGGGGATGAGAACATATGAGAAAAAATCCAGATATGAAAAGAAATCCAGAACAGATTCTCAGGGAGATTCAGATTCAGGAAAGAAGAAAGAAAAAAGGAACACTTAAAATATATTTTGGATATGCGGCAGGTGTTGGCAAAACCTTTGGCATGTTAGAAGATGCTCATGATGAGCTGAAAAAGGGAATTGATGTGGTGGCAGGATATATTGAGCCTCATGCAAGACCTGAGACATCAGCACTTTTAGATGGTATCGAACAGATACCAACTAAAACAATGACGTATAACGGAATACATTTAAAAGAATTTGATATAGATAAGGCAATAGAAAGAAATCCGGAACTTATTCTTGTAGATGAGCTTGCTCATACTAATGCTCCCGGAAGCAGAAACATTAAAAGATATCAGGATGTGGAAGAACTTCTGAATGCAGGAATTGATGTTTATACCACTGTAAACGTTCAGCACATAGAAAGTCTTCATGATATAGTTTCTCAGATTACGGGGATTTCAGTAAAAGAAAGAATACCGGATTCTGTTTTTGATAAGGCAGACCGTGTAGAAATCATGGATATAGAGCCTAAAGATTTAATAGAACGACTAAACGAGGGAAAGGTTTACAGAGAGGGACAGGCAAGAAGAGCAATTAGTAACTTTTTTACACTGGAAAACCTTACGGCACTTCGTGAAATCGCTCTTAGAAAATGTGCAGACCAGCTTAATGGAACTAGTGAAAATACGGGGACAAGATCAAAAGATGCCCAGACAGAAGAAAAAATACTAGTATGTCTTTCTTCATCGCCATCTAATGCCAAAATAATAAGGACGGCTGCAAGAATGGTAAAGGCATACAAAGGTGCGTTTACTGCTGTATATGTGGAAACTCCTGATACAGCTGCCATGAGTGAGGAAAATAAACTAAGATTAAAAAGCAATATGAGGCTTGCTGAACAGATGGGAGCCAGAATCGAAGTGATTTATGGAGAAGATATTGCTTATCAGATTGCGGAGTTCTCAAGACTTGCAGGAGTAACAAAGGTTGTAATAGGAAGAAGTGCTGCCGTCGAACATAAATTTCTTGCAAAACAGACACTGGTTGAAAAACTTCTTATGTATGGGACTAATCTTGATATTCATATTATTCCTGATGCAGCGGCAAATCAGCCATACAAAAAAAGAAAAGTATATCCAAAACCATCAGAGTTTTTTACAGACAGTCTGTGGACACTAGGAATGCTTATTGTTTCCAGCATAATAGGCAGCTTTTTCTTTAGAAACGGAGCAGAAGAAGCAAATATAATAATGGTTTATGTGCTTGGAGTTCTTGTAACATCTGTTATTACAAAAAGAAGAATTTTCAGCCTTATATCGTCAATTATAAGTGTGCTTGTATTTAACTTTCTGTTTACATATCCATATTTCAGTCTTAAGGCATATGATCCGGGATACCCTGTTACATTCTTTGTAATGTTTATTACAGCCCTCATTACAAGTACACTTGCTGCAAGGCTGAAGAACAATGCAAAACAGTCAGCAATAACAGCGTACAGAACCAAGATACTGCTGGAAACAAGTCAGTCACTGCAGCAGGCAGATGACCAGAATCAGATAATGGATATAACTGCAGCACAGATTCTTAAACTTATGAAAAAAGATGTAATTACCTACTGCGTAACTGAAGGAAAGCTTAGTAATCCAAAGGTTTACTACGCTAATCCATCTGAAAAAACAGAAGAATACCTGAGCGAGAATGAAAAAGCTGTAGCTATGTGGGTAATGAAAAATAATAAGCATGCAGGAGCTACAACGCAGACACTTTCTAATTCAAGATGCCTGTACCTTGCGGTACGTGTAAATGATAATGTTTACGGAGTTATTGGCATAGCTGTAGGAGGACCATCTATAGAGGCCTTTGAAAAGAGTATTCTGCTTTCTATTCTTGGTGAATGTGCACTTGCAATGGAAAATGACAAGAACGAAAGGGATAAAGAGGAGGCAGCGGTTCTCGCAAAGAATGAACAGCTACGTGCAAACCTTCTGCGTTCAATTTCTCATGATTTAAGAACTCCACTTACATCCATATCAGGAAACGCCAGCAATTTTCTGTCTAACGGGGATTCTTTAGATGAAGAAACAAAAAAACAGCTTTTTACAGATATTTATGATGATTCTATGTGGCTTATTAACCTTGTTGAAAATCTGCTTGCTGTAACAAGATTAGAAGATGAGAATGTGTGTCTCAATACTACTTCTGAACTTCTGGAAGATGTTATAGAAGAGTCATTAAGGTGTATTGGCAGAAAGAAACATGAGCATCATATTACTGTAAATTATGAAGATGAATTTATTCTTGCAAAAGTTGACCCAAGACTTGTAGTTCAGGTTATAATTAATCTGGTAGAGAATGCTATCAAATATACTCCGGCAGGATCAGATATTACTATTACAGCAGAACGAGAAGGTAAAATGGCTGCTGTATATATTGCAGATAACGGACCAGGAATACCTGATGAAATGAAACCGAGAATCTTCGATATGTTTTACTGTGGAAGTAACAAAGTAGCAGATAGCAGAAGAAGCCTTGGGCTTGGCTTATCATTATGCAAGTCCATAATAAATGCTCATGGAGGACAGATTTCTGTAAGAGATAATCATCCACAGGGTACGGTTTTTAAATTCACTCTGCCAGTAGGGGAGGTAATGATACATGAATAAATATAAGATTCTTGTAGTAGAAGATGATCCTTCTGTAAGGAACCTTATGGTAACCACGCTGAAAGCTCATGACTATCAGTATATTGTTGCAGCAAACGGAACAGAAGCATTGCTTGAAGCTTCATCACACAATCCTGATATTGTGCTGCTTGATCTTGGACTCCCAGATGCTGATGGTGTTGATATTATAAAAAATATCAGAAGCTGGTCGAATATGCCTATTATTGTAGTAAGTGCAAGAAGTGAGGACAGCGACAAAATAGAAGCACTTGATGCAGGTGCAGATGATTATCTGACAAAGCCGTTTTCTGTTGAAGAACTGTTTGCAAGACTTCGCACAACGCAGAGAAGAATCAGTATTATGTACAGTGATAATGTGCAGTCAGAGAGCAGTTTCGAAAACGGAGAACTGAAAATAGACTTTGCAGCAGGCTGTGCTTATCTTGGTGAAGAGGAACTGCACCTTACACCTATTGAGTACAAGCTTCTCTGTATTCTTGCAAAGAATGAAGGAAAAGTTCTTACTCATACATATATAACAGAAAAAATATGGGGAAGCTGCTTCGAAAGCGATGTAGCATCTCTGAGAGTTTTTATGGCAACACTTCGAAAGAAGCTGGAAAAAAAGCCAGGCTCCCCACAGTATATCCAGACCCATATAGGTGTGGGATACAGAATGCTTAAAGTGGATGGAGAATAAGAAGCTGTTTGTAAGCATCCGTAAATACTTATGAAATATAGAACATTATTTTAGTGATGAATTCATCTTCATCTCTTGATGTAATATAGTCATTAATGCAGAATTCGTAAGAATCAGAAATAATCTCAAGATTGTTTTCTCTGCAGTACGAAAGAATTCGTTCGTAAGCAGTACCAATATCGTAATAATTACCATAGTGATAAGAGCTGACTGTAAGACCTGCAGGCAGCTTTTTTATGTGTTCATCTGAAAAGGAATCTTTAATTGTAACAAATGCTGTGCTTGCTGACATATAGTCTCCAGCCATGACTTTCTGTAGAGGCAGAGAAACTCCGCACTGATAGTAAATAGGGAGGTTGTCCTTCATGGCTCTTGCAAAGCATTTTTTTGTTGCAACGCTGGTTTCCTTCATGTCATAAGGTTCTTCTACATTATAGTAAAGCAGAGATATACCCTGAATTTTAGACACTACAGGATTTTCCTGATGGTTGTTCATGGCATCTTCTACCTGCTGACATCTGTGCTTAAGTCTGTTTTCTACAAGACGCAGTTCTTTTATTTTTCCCTGAATAACACTTAGCTGAGCTTTCATAAATCTCAGACTGTCAGCAGTAGTATGAGTTTTCATGTGCTCTTTAATGTCATTAAGAGAAAATCCAAGTTTTTTCATAATGAGAATAGCATCAAGATAATCAATCTGTTCTGCGCTATAGTATCGATATCCGTTTTCGGGGTCAGTGTATGCAGGTTTAAATATTCCTTTTTTGTCGTAAAAAAGCAGTGTCTGCTTTGAGATATTCTGTAATTTTGCAAGTTCACCAGCAGAAAACATATTTTTCATTTTCTTTAAATCCTTTCTTGACTATATAGTTACTATATACTTTATTATATGATTAACAGAAGAAAAATCAAGGAGAAAGAGGTGCAACATGAACAGGTTTACAAAGTCTATGAAATATGGAGAATACATAAAATATATTATGCCGTCAATTATGACAATGATATTTCTGTCATTTTATACAACTGTGGACGGATTCTTTGTGTCAGCATATGCTGGTTCTGATGCACTTGCAGGAATTAACATTGTAATACCTGTAACCTGTATAATTTTCGGTGTGGCTGTAATGATGGCAACGGGAGCAGGAGCAATTATAGGGGAGTATATGGGAATGGGAAATATGAAGAAGGCCGGAGAAGTATTTTCTGGAATATCCATAGTACTTCTCGGTTTTTCAATAATATTTTCTTTAGCAGGAATAATATTTTTAAGACCAGTTTCGGAGTTTCTTGGCGCAAGTGAAAGACTTATGGAATATGTGCTGCCATATGCTTTTGTAGTGTTTGCAGGAACAGTTCCAATGTCATTTAAATTATTTTTTGAATATCTTGTAAGAACTGATGGTAATTCTGCAATGGGGCTTAAAATGTCAGCTACAGGTCTTGTACTGAACGTTCTGCTGGATTATATTTTTATTGCAGTATTTAACCTTGGTACTTTTGGTGCTGCTCTTGGAACCGTGCTTGCAATTACAACAAGTGCAGCAATGGGACTTGTATACTTCCTGAAGAAGAGCAGCCTGAAGTTTGGAAAGCCATGCTTTGACGTTAAAATTATTTTTAAGTCATGCACTAATGGAATGAGCGAAATGCTTACTGAGCTTTCAACAGGAATAACAACACTTCTATTTAACCTTATTATTATGGATAAGTTTGGAGAAGATGGTATTGCAGCAGTTACCATAATAATGTATATTTACTATTTCTTTATTTCTTTCTATATGGGCATAGCTGTTGCGACAGCTCCTGTAGTAAGCTATAACCTGGGAGCAGCAAATCACGGAAGAATAAAGGAAATACTGCGTCACAGCTTTATTACTATTGGAATTACTGCAGTAATTATTATGGCAGTTGTATCATATGCAGGAGATATGATTATCGGGCTCTTTGTTGACAGTGGTCATGTTTATGATCTTACATCAACAGCACTTGTATATTTCAGCCCTGTTTTCCTATTTATCGGAGTGAACGTATTCCTTTCAGGATACTTTACCGCACTTGGAGATGGAATAACCTCAGCAGTTATATCATCACTAAGATCACTGATTTTTGTTGTAATCTTCATTCTTACGCTTCCGTCTCTAATCGGTGTTAACGGCGTATGGCTTACAATGCCTTTTGCGGAGATAGCAACTATTGCAGTATCTATTGGGCTATATAGAAGAAGAGGACGTATAGGAGATAAAAAATATAATGGATAATCAGCTGATGATGGAAAACAGATAAAAAGATGCTATTACAGAATATCAGGAAAGAAAAGATTTCTGGTATTCTGTTTTTTTGACGCAACTAAAAAAGTGCAGAAGGGTGCTTTTTATACAGGAAAGAATAAGGAGTAAAATAATCAGATAAGAAATTGTATGTATAAAGGCTGGAGACTGTGATATCAGTGAATGAAGGGATCTGAAAAAGTATATCTTTATATAGCTGAGTAATATACATCGCAGGTGCAGTTTAAAAAACGTCTGAATATTGAAAAATCAATAAGAAAATAGTATAATTGGTTTATGTTCTGTAGAAATGCTGTAGGCATACTTTAAAAAGAAATTTTTCATGATCTTGAAGAATTCAACGCCGAGCTTTGGAGAAAAGTGGAAAAGTTAAATAGAAAGCCTTTCCAGAAAAAAGGACACAGCAGATATGATTACCAGATGGAAGAAAAATCTGAGCTGATGCCTCTTCCTTCCGCGCAGTACCAGTACGCAGAAGGAAAGATTGCAACAGTGTCAAATGATTTCCATATTCGATTCGACAATACATATTATAGCGTAAAGCACAAATATTTACATCAAAAAATCGATATTAAAGTAACAGATACAACTGTTATGATTTATTCTGGAGTATTACAAAACTGAGCATCCTGGAATAGACAGATTACTTCAGATTGACTGGGCAATCTCTGAAGGTGCAGATATTCACGTACGAAAAAACAAGGCTGCAAATGATCTGGATAAGGAAGTAGAGGGAATGATACTTTATGCATGTTAAAACAGATGAAAATGTGCAGCCTGATTCTAAATATATGATAAGTAGAAATAAAATCAGTGTGAGAACCATGGATTTAAGTGGCAATTTCAAGCAGATAAAAGATGATTTAGATAACGTAGCTAAAGAAATTATATAAAGATTTGATTATGAATAACCAAAAATATATTGACAGGTGCTAATGCATATGTTATATTTAGGCTACAATAAAGATTTGATTATGAATAACCAAAATGAAAGGAGCTTAAGTATGTCATTAAAAGTTAGGGAAATAATTAATAACCCGGATAACCTCAGAGCAGGAGATCGTGTACTGATGAATATTAGCAGATTAACTGCAGGACATTTAGATAAGCCAGAAAAAAATGTTATTGTAGCATATCTCTTATATAAAGTATCACTAAATGGATGCATGGAGATGAAGTATGGTGAAGAACTGTTCAAGAAATTGAATTTAGACGAAGAATTAGAGTATGCGGTTAAAGATGCAGTAGACGAAGCGCTATGGAGCAAATTAGTTGTTGAATGCAAAGAATATAATGCAGAGGCTTTTGCCAGCGCAATTTTTTCTCATAAAGTTGATGAGTATAGTGGAAGACACAATTTTTATTCAACATCTGATTCAATAAGCAGACTTGCAATGAGTATATTAGCGATTGGTACAAACGACAGTGTTATAGATGCTTGTTCAGGAATCGGGAATTTCCTTACAAAAGCAGCAATGTCAGTACCAGAGGCTTCATATTCCGGATGTGAACTTGATGTTACTATTTCAGTAATCTCTAAAATCAGAGCGGAATTATTAGGTACTGATATTGAGATAAAAAACGGTGACGTCTTCGCGTTGACAGAGGATGAAATGAATCACAAGTACGATAAAGTATTTTCAAACTATCCTTTTGGAATGCGTCTTAGGGACTTGGGTGAAGGTAAATCTTATTTGGATAAACTTATTGAGAAATATCCTGATATGTCGAAAGCGACATCTTCAGACTGGATTTTTAACAGCTTATTATGCGAACTTATCTCTGATGATGGTAAAGCAATAGGCATCATGACTAATGGGAGTACATGGAATACTATTGATACGCCAATGAGAAAAACATTTATAGAAAAAGGACTTATTGAATCTGTAATTTCTTTACCAGAAAGAATGTTTTATGGAGCATCTATTGCGACTACCATGGTGTTACTAAGTAAAAAGGGAAACAAAAGAGACTTGCGTATTGTTGATGCAAGTAAAATTTTCCAGCCAGGCAGAAGGTATAATGAATTCAGTGATGAAGACATTGATAAAATTGTATTTGCAATGTCTCATGATACTGAGTACAGTAAGCAGATTCCTATTGATGTTTTAAGAAAAAATGATTATACATTAAGCTTAAACAGATATTTAAATTCTGATGTTGAATTTGAAAACGGTGTACCGTTTGAAGATGTTATCAAAGTTTTAACCAGAGGTGCACAGTGTGGAGCTAAGGAACTTGATGAAATAAGTACTGAGGAACCAACCAGTATGCAGTATCTGTTGCTTGGTAATATTAAGAATGGTTTGATTGATAACAACTTACCATATATTGATCATATTGATGAAAAATATGATAAGTATTGCCTTCAGAATAATGACCTGATTATATCAAAAAACGGTTACCCATATAAAGTTGCTGTAGCTGAAATAAAAGAAGGTAAAAGAATTCTTGCAAACGGAAATATGTTTGTAATAAGACTGGATGAAGAGAAAGTTAATCCATATTATTTAAAGGCATTTTTCGATAGTGAAATAGGCATAAGATCACTAAAAAGTGTAACCGTAGGTGCAACGATTCCTAATATCGGAGCGAAAGCACTTAAACAGCTTACTATACCTCTTCCTCCACTTGAAGAACAGAATAGAATAGCTGATAAGTATCAGGGCATAATGGACGAAATAAAAATAACAGAACTAAGATTAGAGAAAGCGAAAAACAAGCTAAAGCACATTTTTGATGAAGAAAGTGAGGCTTAAAATGCTTGGAACTGAAGAACTATTCGAACTGGAAGAAGAACTACGCGAAGAAATCAACGAAAATCTTACAGGCATATTGTGCAGACTAAATCGCACAGGACAGTTAGAAGAATTTTTGAAATTAGCAGGATATGAAAATCTTTTAGAATCTGATAGTAAGTATAGAGTTTATAGAAATGGTAAAATCATTGTCTTGGGGCAGTCTGATGTTCGCGCAGATGTACTTATGATGACAGCAAACAAAATGGGAATTGCAAAGAACAGGCTGGAATTATATCTGGATTACGAAGATGGTAAAAAGTTTGATATTAAAAAACTGGAATATAATCCAAAGTACAGTGCCGTTCTTGTAGGACCAATGGGACATAGCGGAGTCGGAAAAGGCGATTATGGCAGTGTGATTTCAGCTATGGAAAGTAAAAACGGATACCCACCAGTCATAAAGCTTGGTGGTGGTAGTCTTAAAATAACTAAGAGCAATTTTAAAAATACTTTAACGGAACTTTTATATAATAAGGTGATAGAGTTATAGAAGGAGATACCAGATGCTTAATTATGAAGAATTATATAAGCTTGCAACCAGGATAAAAGATGAGTTCCCAAAGTCATCGAAAGATTTTACAGACGCTTTTGACTGGCTGAGCTTAGCAATTGATGGTGTAAATGTTGAAATAGGTAAGCAGTTACCAGTGAATTTTCAGAACCAGGAGTACGATAAAAATATTGGGCTTATGGAATTATCAAAAGTACTTGGAACTGTTCAGAAAGATTTAAAATCATTTGAAGATATCTTTGTAACTGAAGATGATGAGATTTTAGAAGAAGCTGAAGCTCTTGCAGAAATGGAACTTGAAAATGAAGAAGGTAATCCGGATTACAGTAAATATACAGTAGATGACAGAGTAGCACATACTTTATATGAAGACTTCAGATATGCAAAAGTCTGTGGGTTCGAATTCTTAGGAATAAAATATGATTGTGATAATATGCAGTGTATGCTGATTAAACTTTGTGAAATTCTTGCTGCGATGGATATAAAGAAATTCGAAAATTTCACTACTGATCCAACAATGGAAGGCAGAAAAAGAAAATATTTTAGCAGAGAATCAGTATTTGAGGCGGGTATGTACAAGAATGCTATTATCCCGGGAACGGAAATCTATGTATGGACAAATATGAGTAGTAATCAGAAAAAGAACGTGATTATGAAAATGCTGAAAAAATATGGTATTGAGTTCTGCGAACTTAAAATTTTTTTAAGAGCAGATTATAAAGAATTACACCCAGTAGAAAAATAGAAGGAGAACGGTAAATTGAATAAACAGCAGTTAGCAAACAAAATATGGGAATCCGCAAATAAGATGCGTTCCAAGATCGAAGCAAATGAATATAAGGACTATATCCTTGGTTTTATTTTCTATAAATACTTATCTGATAAAGAAATTGACTTTATGAAGAATGAAGGCGCAACTTTAGAAGATATGAAAGAAATCTTAATTGAAGATACTGATGATGATTTTATTATTAAAACAAGAAAAAAGATTCAGACAAGTATTGGTTACTTTATTTCATATGACAACCTGTTTTCAACATGGCTTGAGAAGGGAAGTGACTTTGATGTATCAAACGTAAGAGATGCCTTATCAGCATTTAGCAGAATGATTGATGATAATTACAAGAAGGTTTATGAAGGCATTTTCGATACATTACAGACAGGTCTTTCTAAATTAGGAGAAAGTTCTGGAAAGCAGACTAAGGCAATAAGTGATTTATTAGAACTTATTAAAGATATTCCTATGGATGAAAAACAGGACTATGATGTTTTAGGATTTATATATGAATATCTGATTTCTCAGTTTGCTGCTAATGCAGGGAAAAAAGCTGGTGAGTTCTACACACCACATGAAGTGTCAATGCTTATGAGTGAAATTGTAGCAGAACACCTTAAGGACAGAGATTCGATACAGATATTTGACCCAACCTCAGGAAGCGGAAGCTTACTAATTAACATTGGTCAGAGTGCAGCAAAACATATGGATAATAAAGACCATATTAAATACTATGCTCAAGAGCTAAAACAGAATACATATAACTTAACAAGAATGAATCTTGTAATGCGAGGCATTAAACCTTCAAATATTATTACAAGAAATGCTGATACACTTGAAGACGACTGGCCAATTGAATATGATGGCTCATTCGAACCTCTTAGAGTAGACGCAGTTGTTTCAAATCCGCCATATAGCCAGCAGTGGAATTCAGAAGACAAAGAAACAGATCCTAGATATGCAGGATTTGGACTTGCACCAAAAGGAAAAGCAGATTATGCATTTCTATTACACGATTTATTCCACGTAAAACCTGATGGTATTATGACAATTGTACTTCCTCATGGAGTTCTTTTTAGAGGCGGTGAAGAGGGAGAAATCCGTAAAAACCTAATTGAAAAGAACCATATTGATGCCATTATCGGTTTACCAGCAAATATTTTCTTTGGAACTGGAATTCCAACAATTATCATGGTTCTAAAACAGAACAGAGATAATACCGATACATTGATTATTGATGCATCAAAAGGATTTATCAAAGAAGGTAAGAATAATAAATTACAGGCATCTGATATTAAGAAAATAGCTGATACTATTAAATATAGACTGGATATTCCTAAGTACTCAAGGAAAGTAAGTCGTGAAGAAATCAGAAACAACGACTATAACCTGAATATTCCAAGATATGTTGATTCATCAGAAAAAGCAGAAAGCTGGGATATATACTCTTCTATGTTTGGTGGTATACCAAAGAATGAAGTAAAAGATTTAGAAACATATTGGAATGCTTTTCCTCAGTTAAGAAGTGACCTGTTTAAGGAATTAGGGAAGGATCATTTTGAAATAAACACAGACAACATTAAGTCGTTTATTTCAGAGCATAGTGAAGTAGCAGCATTTAGAAATTCTTTTGAAAAAGCCTTTAATGGGTTTGATGAATATATGTCAGAATTGCTGTTAGACGATATGAGAAGTGTAAGAGTCTCAAGAGCTGAACAGGAAATTGCAGAAAATATTTTTGACAGATTAGAGAATATTCCTCTAGTTGATAAGTACGCAGCATACCAGTTATTAGATGATGAATGGAAAACAATCTCTTCAGATCTTGAAGTTATACAGACCGAAGGTTATGAAGCAATAAGAAAAGTAGACCCTAATATGGTTATGAAGAAGAAAAATAACAAAGATGTTGAGGTACAGGAAGGCTGGTTAGGAAGAATTATACCTTTTGAATTAATACAGAAACTGATGCTAACAGCTCAGAATGATGAACTTACTAAAAAACAGGAATTACTTGAAACTGTACTTTCTGAAAAAGAAGAAATTCTTGAGTCATTATCTGAAGAAGATAAGACAGAATTAAATGATGTTTTAAATAACGATAATACTGCATTTACGAAAGGTCCTCTTGGAAAGTATGTAAAAGCATTACTAAAAGAACACAAGCAGGATTACTATGAAGAAGAAAGCCTTGAAAGAAAAGCTATTAATGCAAAAGAATTAATGGATCAGGAAAAGAAGCTTAAGGATGCAGTTAAAAAAGAAGATACAGAGCTACATGCAGATACAAAAGAAAAAATTGAAAATCTGACAGATGAAGAAATAAAGATACTGCTAGTTGAAAAATGGATTCTTCCAGTACTTAAAAAAATGAAGAAATTACCAGAAGAAGCAATTTCTACTCTTATTAAAGAAGTTCAGAACCTTGTTGATAAGTATGATACCACATTTGAAGAAGTTGAAGATGAAATCAGAGAAACTGAAAAGTCATTATCAGAAATGTTAAAACATCTTGTTGGAAGCGATGCAGACATGGAAGGTCTGAAAGAACTAAAATCCTTATTGGGGGGTGAATAGAATGTCAGAAAAAAAGAAAACACCTGCATTGAGATTTGAAGGATTCACCGAAGATTGGGAACAGCGTAAGCTTGGAGATGTTGCCAATGTATATGATGGTGTACATCAA
>SAMEA104404100__coassemble_240_pt1 | contig 66813 bp, 56 predicted proteins | sample SAMEA104404100__metabat2_high_PE_036 | metagenome-assembled genome bin SAMEA104404100 (sample SAMEA104404100) | Balaenoptera acutorostrata | reverse complement strand
TGAGGTATATTTTTTTGTCAATCAAATCTTTCTATTTAAAGTATACAGGAAGCTTAACCTTCCATAAATAAGAAATCACTATTTGCAAATCTTATAGTATCCCCAGAACTTATTTGTTCCATATCATTTACTATAATTCGTTTTCCATTAACAAAGGTTCCGTTAGCACTACCTAAATCCTGGATATAATACTTATTATTTTGTTTAATGATTTTACAATGTACTCTGCTTATCATTTTGTTAAAAGATATACATCCATCAACAGCAGACGCTTTTTTCCCTATAACAAATTCTGGTTTTGTAATCTCTATAAATACTTCCGGCGATATATTTAAGCTCTTAATGCAGGCCGCTCTCTCTGATCTATTTAGCTCTTCTTTATAAGCATTTTTATAGTTTCTGTTTTTTCCATTTAACTCATTATATAAGCTCTCAATATTTAATCTTGCATCATGCAAAGTTTTACCTAATTTAATCGTATCAGGCGCCTCCAGGTGAGGATTATCAGATAACATCTTTATGATACATGCTTTCAACTGGTTTTCAAAAGTAATATCATCATAGAAAATATGAAAGTTAGCAGGAATATATGTTAGAAAAACACTGTAGGTTGAAGTGTCCACATATATTTTATCTGGAGACAGTTCAATATTTCTAAAGGACAAAAATCCATTGTCTTTTATATTTTTTATATTCTCAATCAGACCTTTTATGATTAAAATGAAACTGTCTGGTGATAAGTTAGGTAACAATGACTCTAAATTTTTATACCCTTTTGTAATATAAAACAGCTCATCCTGACCATTAACTTTAATTTTCATGCACTTCATAAGTCCTGTATCCCATTGGCTCTGCAGAACTTTATATTCTGTTTCAGAAAACAGATTACTATCCGAAAATACACATGCAAAATTCATATCATATTTCTTGTATTTTATATTTTCTGTATTAGTTAAATCGCCCATATCACGTTCTCCTTTTGCTATTCCAAAAGGATACACACAGAAAAATGTGCATCCTTTCATATAGCTATCTTCTGTACCCTGCGCTACAAATGCGCCGGGTACAGAGATATTAATCATGCTTTATGATTCTTTACTATTATCTGGTTCTTTTACTCCTGCTTTACGCTTTCTAAATATTACCATATAACTCATTCCGCCAACTACTGCTGCAACCACTGCCACCGTTCCAATAACTAATGGTGTATTAGCAAGCCAACGAGCAAATACGTTTGTAGATACCGTAATTTCTTTGTTAAATGCAAATGCACTTTCAAAGTCCTTACTATTAGTATCAGTAACGTTTCCGGCCATATCTGTTACAATAATCTGAACGCTCTGTTTTCCAAAGCTTTCTTTTATAGTAAAGCTTCCAGTGTAGTTATTAGGGTCTTCCCCGAAGTCTGTAACTGAATTACCTGTTTTTTTACCATTAACAAGTACGTCAATATTCTTAAGTCCCATAACATCGAATACTGTAAATTCAACTTTCTGTTCTTCTGCATTTACAATATCTTTTTCAAGACCTGTAATACTTGTAATTTCAGGTGCGGTGCTGTCTACTCTGAATGTTATCTTCTTATCTTCAAAGTTAGTATTTTCAGAACTGTTTCCCGTAGCATCTTCAGAAGAAATTGCAATTTTGTAGATACCATCCTTTTCAAAGTTCTTCTTGTTTAATGTGTACTGATGCTGGAACCAGCCACTGTTTCCTACAGATGCATTACCTGAGATTGCAGGTGTTACTGAGTAGTCTGCTTTATCTAAAGGTTTACCGTCTCTTGTAATTTGAATATCAAGACTGCCCGCAAGAAGTCTGTCTGGGTTGTATTCTGTAATTACAATGTTCTTATCGATTGCCTTTACAAAAGCTCCGCCTTCTTTTATTAATGATTCAAGATAGCTGTCGTATTCATATACAGAACCAAATCTGTTAACTGTAAACATAGCAGTCTTTTCTGATGTATGGCCTGCTCTGTCTGACATCTTAACGTTCATTGTATAAATACCATCAATCTTACGATCTTTCCTGAATGCAGCAAAGTTGCCATTACCACCCTGGCCATCATTACTTATTCCTGTTACAAACTCTGATGTCACATCAACATTCTGCGCATCGTAACGTGTTCTTGTAAGTTTGATTTCGCAGTTTTCAAAGTTTCTGTCATTAAAGCTTACACCAGGAACTACTTCATCCTTAAATGACTGTCCGTCAGCTTCTCTTCCGTTAACTGTAATAACAGGTTCTGATATTGTTGTATCCACAACAAGTTCTTCTGACTTATATGATTTCATTGCGTTAGATGATCTGTCTTTGTATTCTGCTGATACAAAATAGTGTCCGTCTGCACTTAGTGTAAATGTAGCAACATAAGTGTTTTTACCTGTTTTGCTCCATGATGGTGTTACAGCATATGCTCCATCATCTTTTGTTACTGTTAAATTAAAATCTGATGTAAAGAAGTTAGCTTCTTCCACTGTAATCTTAGCGTTGATGTTTCCAGCATAGTAAGAAACATTGGCATGTTTATTTACTGGTGCATTGTATTCGACAACAGCTGTTGGTGCAATGTTATCAATAACAATCATCTTACCATCAACTAATTTTGCTGATTCATTTTCTGCACGGTCAAATGCACTAAATTCTACATGTCCGTTAAACTGAGTCTTTGTATTAAGTAAATCTTTTGGAATATAGAAGTGTGCTGTTGCAACTCTGTTGTTATCTGAGTACTTAATATCCTTTGCACTGATTCGTTCATTATGAAGACCAGGGTCAGTGCATGTTGATTTTTCATCTTTTATATAGCTGTAAACAAAATGGTCTATTTCACTTGTAACGTCTTCAGCTGTAACTGTTACTTTTACTTTTGCGTCATAGTAACCAAATGATACTTTTTCAAGTACTTTGTCTAAAACACTTTCGCTATAACTGATTTTAAGGTTCACAGGAGCTGTCTGGTCAACAGTAATATGATTTTCACTGTAATCAGCTGCTTTATTCATAGCCCTATCTACAACATCTACATCAAATACATAATTAGCATCTTTATCAAATATAACTGTTATACTGTGTTTATCACCCTTGTCAGTCCAGTCAGATATTACACATAAATCTTCACTTAGCTTATTTCCCTGAACATCTTCCGGACCAAATCTGAGTTCAACACATTCTGGATCAAAGTTGTGTTCTGTAATAGTTATTTCTGCAGTCTGAACCTTATCATAGTAATTTCTGTCTGCATTTTTCTTCTTAATTGTGTTCTTAACACCTTTATTTGTAAAATTAACATCTATTACTGGTACAGTTTTGTCTACAGTAAGTCTCTGTGATACATACTGTGCTGCTGCGTTATCTGATTTGTCAGTGTAGTCAGCTTTAATAACATAGTGGCCTTCTTCACTGATTATGAATTTACCTTTATGCGTATTTCCAGTACCTTCATCCCATGTAATATCCTTTACATCGTATGACGTGCCATTTTCAGCTACTACTTTTACTTTTACATCATTTTCATAGAAATTAGTTTCAACAACTGTTAATTCAGCCTGTATGTCTGACTTGTAATACTCTCCATCAGTTCCATAAGAACTGTCTGCTTTGCTATATTTCATTGAAAGTTCAGGAGCTGTTCTGTCAATTGTAATAATTTCTGAAACATACTCAGGATATGCATTACCATTTACATCAACAGTCTTGTTCCCTGAATTATCGTTTCTATATTTAACACTTATTACATAGTCACCTTCGTCTTTAAGTGTAAAGCTTCCTGTATGAACATCCTGTGTATTTTCAGCCCATGCAACTTCAACCGGAGTTTCATCCTGATTTTTTGTAACTGTTACTACGCAGTCGTCTTCAAAGAAGTTGTGTTCATTAATGTCAAATGTAAAATCAACATCTCCATCGTAATAGAAATGTCCATCTACATCGGTTCTTGTTCCATTTACATCTGCATGTTTATGTTCTGCCTTCTTAAAGACCGGACTGATATTATCTAATACTGTAATGTGTCCATTGTCTGTCTTAAGTTCACTAACATTACCAGCAATGTCTGTAGCTGTAAATTCAAAATTACCTCTTAGCTGTCCATCTGCTGAATTTAATTTTAATACGCAGCTATATCCGTTTTCATCTTTTGTCATTTCAGACACTGATATTTCACCGTTTTTAACTTCGCTTGTTGTATCCTTTTTCTGATATGTCCAGCTGATTTTGCTGATTCCTGATTCTTCAGCTCCGATTTCATCATTTACAGTAAATTTAACTTTTACAAGATCTCTGAAGAATCCAAACTTCTGTCCTATTTTCTCAATTATGTTAAATTCTTCTACTACAATGTTCATCTTTGCTGTATCTGGTACACTTTTATCTAACTTAATATTTACTGCTGTTTCAGCGTAGATTTCACCAGTAGATGAGTTTCTGATATAGAAGTTAACATTCGCATCTCCTTCAGTTGTATAATCAGCTGAATTTGCAAAATATGCTTCAGGTGCTGCATCATTTTTAATGCTGTAAGCTACCTGGTATCCTTCTGCAGCCTGAATTTTAGCATCAGTTTTGTACCATCCATTAGTTCCATTCTGGCTGGATAAAGTATATGCTCCTTCAGGTACAGCATTTATTTTAATTACAACTTTGTATGTTGTAGTATCTGCTCCATAGAACAATGTAGCTGCTTTGTCTGCTGTTACGGTTATCGTTGTTTCTCCATTAACAAGACCTGCAATAAGAGCATTGTAGTCTGTAACTGTGATTTTGCCTGTGTTTGGATCAATCTGTATGCCAGCATCTGCCCTGTCAATTGAGTAAGTTATTTTACCTGTATCAAATTTATTTTTCTTTGTAACCTTTTCTTCTGAAACAACACCATTAGCTGTTCCTGTTACATATTCAACTATTGGATTATTTACAGTCAGTGCATCACCAGCCTTTACAGGCTCAGCTTTAACTTTAATAGTATGAGTTACTGCTACTTCGTTGCAGTTTTCATTTCCTGCAAGAGTAGCTGTCACCTTATATGTTCCAGGGTAGTATACAGTAAGTACGCCTTCAGCTGAAATTTCTGCTTTAGATTTATCAGCGTCAGTTGTATATGTAATAGCATTTCCCGAAAGTGATTCTGTGATTTCTGCAGCAAAATCATATGTCAGGCTCTCAAATGGTGTATTAGCTTTTTTTGTTTTCTCTGTCTCAGCACCTGAAACATTTGTAAATTTAATTTTCTGATCTGCTTTTTTTATTGTTGCTGTATATGCAATTACATCTGATTCTGCATAGTTCAGAGCATCTGCAGGAACGCCCTTTACTTCAACACTGTAATTGCCTGCATTTGTTGCAACAGGTATTGCAGTGCTCCATGAAGTCCACTCAGTTTCAGCTTCCCCTTTAAATCTGTACTGTAATTCATATCCGCTTCCATTATTTACTACTTCAAGTAAATCTTTTGGAGTAGAATCGTATACATCTGCTGGATTGCTAACCTGATTTAATGTTTTAATATCAGCATCTAAAATAGTTTTATCCTGCGCAACTGTAACTTCAACCTCTTTTTCAAAAGGAACATAGTTAGCGTCCCTTTCTACTTTCACAGCTACAGTATACTTTCCTGCATTTGTTGCAGCAGGAACAGTTGCTTCACTATACGCTGTGCCATTTAATTTCCATGTAACTGTGTCTGTGTTTTCAAATCCAGAAAAAGTTACAAGCTCCTGTTCAGATTTATTATATTTAAGTCCCTGTTTTGCAGAAAGCCTGATTCCTGTTATATCTGCCTGCTTAATAACAGTCTGAACTGTCTTTTCAAGCTTATCCATACCTTCTCTTTCAACAGTTACTTTAATACTATAAGTATCTGCATCTGTTTTTACGGGAACAGCAGTCTGTGGTCCTTCTGAACCAACAGTATATGTTACTGTATCACCAGGTTCAGCTTCTACAAGAACTAATTCCTGAGCAGCATCTTTCTGATACGTAAGTGTTTTACCTTCGATTTTAACATTTGTAATAGTTTTACTGCTTAATACAATATCAAAATTCTGTGTATCAGAAGTTATGTCCTGATCAGTTATTAATTCGTATCCTGAACCAGGGATTTTAACAGTCAGTGTAAGGTCTCCTGCCTTGTAATCGCTTTTAGCAAGTACAGCAGCAACTCCCTCTTTATCTGTTTTAATTTCCTTTGTTACTGTGTTGTTATTTTCTTTTGATTTTACTTCAACACTTAATGCTTTTTCCTGAATTGGATTATCTGTTTCATCCTTTAATGTAATAGTTACATTATCCGGATATTCAGCCGCAAATGATATCATGGAAAAAGGGATGGTTGATATTAACATTGCAACTGACAGTACCAATGCAAGAAATCTGTTTGTGTTTTTTCTTGTGCTTAGCATTTTCTTATCCTTTCCGCATCTCGCATATTCTATTTTAAATGACTATTAAATAGTGTCATCAGTACTAACTATAGTAAGTTCTTCAATCATTTTAATCTTATGTAGCTTTACTTTTTCACTTTCTTTATTATCACTATTTAGTTCTGCAGTTCCAGTATCTAATCCTGCTGTATCATTGTTATTATCAAGCCATACAGTTTTATCAGCTTCAAGCAGTTCTGTTTCGTCGGCATTCTGATACATGCTTTTATTTTCATCAAGTATACCAGTAACATCCTCATCCTCAACTGTGTCTCCACGTTTTATGCTCTCTGATATTCCGGACATGGTTTCTGTAATAGTACCTCTTTTAATATTACCTGTGCTTGGTTTATAGAATTTGATTCCTGTTTTTTTATTATTTTCTCTTGCTTCATTAATTGACTTTCTTGCTGTCTTTCCTGATAAGTCACCATATACCTCTGGTATATGAAATCTGAACCAGATAAATACACTGATAACAAGAAATATTGCTGCTAAAGTAAAACAAACTTTTGAAGTTATAAATAATATATTAGCCATTATCTCTGTTTCCTCTCTCTACAGCATTTTCGTATGCTCTTGCAACTGCTTCTTTGTAGCTATTGTAATTTCCCATTATCTCTTCTTTAAGCTTCTGAGACTGTATTTTGTTAGCATTTATATTTTCCGAATTTATTCTGATATCTTCTAATAAGGAATATATCTTATTCTGATCGTATTTTACTGTTGCAAGATTTACACGCTGGTCATATATCAGCATAAAGATTCCATTATATAGCGTTAATTTGTCGTATGCTCCTGCGTTTTCAATGCTATCTGCTGTTTCTTTTAACAAAGTAAGAAGCTCATCAAAATCATTTGAAGAAGCCTCTTCAACCGTAGCTGCATTAAAGATATATTTCTTGTAAAAAGAGCATATCTGGTAATAACAGTCTGATATGGCCATTTCATCAAAGTTCTTGATTTTATCTCTATTCCTGAAGTTTTCATCGAAGAAAGGATATGCTTTCTGTATTCTCTCCGAAATAGCATTATCACCATCACTATCTGTATAGTAGTTAAAATACATAAGCCCGATTTTGTAATTCAGAACTGCAACTTCAGTAGATGTCTTATCAAGCCTGTCTTTATTAATATTATATACAGCAAGTAATTCCTTGCTTTCTTCAGGTCCGAAAACACCCTTTCCTTCGTAATACTCCAGCATTCTCATATATCCATCTGTTTTCTCAGGATATATTTCTATTGCTTCTTTATAGTTTTCTACAGAGTCTACAGTATCAAGTAAGGCATCATATGTACTGTTATTTATGCTTCGCGCAGCTACATTACAGCCAATACCTGCAACAAGCATAAGAATTGTAAATGCTGTAGTCATCTTAAAAAGATTTAATCTTTTTTTCTGTTTCTGTTTGTATTTCTTTCCTACTGCTTCAGGATGACATAAATCGTAAATCAGGTCCTGGCAGTTCTGATATCTGTTTTCAGGTGCAGGCTGAACACACTTGTCAATAATAGCTTCTATGCCTTCTGACAGAGCAGGATTCCATTGCCTTACTGATGCATAAGCTTCGCCTTTTCTTGGATCTACACCCGTTAAAAGATGATGCATTGTCATTCCGAGAGCGTATATATCTGATCTTGGATCTGTCTGTCCGCTATACTGTTCTGGTGGCGCATAACCTTTTGTACCAAGCACTGTAGTATCTGCTAGATTCTGTTCTTTGTATTCTCTTGCAATACCAAAGTCAATTATCTTAATATTCCCTTCTGGTTTTAGCATTACATTTGCCGGTTTCATATCACGATATATAATCGGTGGTGTCTGTGAGTGCAGATAATCAAGAGCATTAGCAAGTTCTTTTGCCCACTGAATAACATATTCCTCTGGCTGCGCACCATATTCCAGAAGCACCTTATCAAGTGATTCTCCTTCGATATAGTCCATTACAATAAAAATGGTGTACCCTTTATCAATAATATCTACAATTCTTGGTAGTGCGGGATGATCCAGCCTCTTCATCATATTTGCTTCTGCAAGAAGGCTGTTCACAACCATCTCATCATTTTTACCATTACCTTTTTTCTTGATTTCTTTTACAGCCCACTGCTTATTGAGTCGGTTATCCATTGCTAAAAATACTGTAGACATTCCCCCACTACCTATTTTTTTCAGGATTTCATATTTACCCTCAAGAACAGTTCCTATTTCTGTCACTAAATTCACCTCATTCTGCCTTAATTAGAATTGCTGAAATATTGTCTCTTTCTCCTCTGCTCATTACAAGATTGATTGTTTCTCTCAGCTTTATTTTCATGCTTTCTTTGTTTTTCATATTAACAGGGTTAAACTGACCTATCAGTTCCTGCTCAGTTATTTTATGTCTGAATCCGTCTGAGCACATGCAGTAGACCGCATCTTCTGTTTTTCCATATATGACTTCAGGCTCAATAACCTCCGATGCTCCAACACACTGGAGCAGCATATTTCTTCTTTTATCAGTCTTTGCCTGCTCTAAAGTCATTGTGCCCTTCTTTATTTCTCTTGCAATAAAAGTGTGATCCTCTGTTAGCTGCTTTACCTCATGGTTAATCTTATATATTCTTGAATCACCTATATGCACTATCAGATAATCATCATCAATAAAAAGCATTCCTGTGAAAGTTGTACCAAGAGATATTTTTCTTACTCTGCCATAATCCTGATACCTTACATTTTCTTCTTTAAGAAGTAATTCCCATTGTCCGGCAATCACTCCCATATCTACATGCTGTAATTCGTAAGGTAGTTTCTCATCGAACCAGCTTGAAAATGTCTTTATAAGGCTTGCACTTACAACTTCTCCTTGTGACAGACCTCCCATGCCATCACACACAACAGCCATCAGAATCTCTTTGTTTTCGTACTCGCCATGCTTTATAACAAGGCTGTCCTGATTAACCGCTTTTACATTTCCAACGTCTGTATCTGCTATGGGTATATAATGCATCTTTGCACCTCCTCATAAAATCAATATCTCTGCAAAATCATATTTCAAAAATCAGTTCTTCATTTGCAATTCTTATTCTGTCACCTGTAAATATTTCAATTTCCATCTGCGCTGAGATTCTCTCATCATTTACATAAGTATGATTTTTAGAATTAAGGTCTTTAATATAATATCTGTCTCCTCGTGTAATAATATCAGCATGGTTTCTACTTACAGCTGGGTTATTTGCTATAAAATAATCAACATAATTACGTTCTTTTCCAATTCTGAATGCTGGTTTATTAATTTCTACTGACTGATTACTATTAGGATTTTTCAGTTTCGGATAAGAAATCACCTGTCCAATGTGATTTTCTATAAGTAGCGAAGTTCCATCTTCATCATCTTCTTCAAGGAGCATTGTCCCTTCTTCCAGAATTCCTGTTTCTTCATCTTCATCTTCAACCTGCTCAAAACATTCATTCTGTCTTTTTTCTGCATAATGCTCTATATACTGCTTCTGCTTATCAGTTATAAATCCGCTTTTCAGGTTGCCTGCTGAAAACAGTGTATTCATAATTTCAGGTTCTTCATTCCAGATGAACTTTTTAATTAATGATATATCGGTTACAGAGGAACTTTTTAAAAGACTTATAAATCTTAGTGCAAATTCCTTATCTTTCTCCTTTTCATCAGGCTTTATGATATATGTGATTTTTTCGAAAAAGCCTGCAATATCAACCCTGTTATTAAATTCTATAAGTGGTATATAAAGAAAATGAATTTCCTTAGTCGCTTCATTTATATATATGTGTTCCAGTTCAAAACATATATTGTTTAAATTAAAGTGGTTAACATTTGCCATTTCAACAGCATGAACAATATGCGCTATGACAATCATAAAAGTTCTCTTATCTACAGGCCTGTGCATATATGCGCCAAGACTTATGGCTACTGGTCCCTGATATTCCACGCATCCGCTTTTTATACTTAAAGGTTTCATAAACCCTCTGAGATTATTACTAAAAAAACGATTTAATTCTTCAGTATCGAAATGTACTCCAAAACCTGATTTTACTTTTACATTCAGTGCATTATCTGCAGTTCTTTCTGTATATCTCATTTACTACTCCTGCTATTTTTTTATATTCCATATTTTTCTTTAAATTCTGATACTACAATATAATTCTACCCCCCCCCGAGCATACTTTGTCAATACATGCTTCTTAGATGACAAATTTAATCCCAAAGCCCGGAGAATTTTTTACTCTTAATCTTTTTGCAGTATAGCAAAAAGCCTATAACTGCAATATACTGCAATTATAGGCTTTTAAAATTTTTATACTCTGAGATTGTAACAATTAACAGAAATAATGTAATTTTCCGTTAGCATAGCTTTTCTTCAATGTATCCCATAAACTTTTCCTTTGTTTCCTTCGAATAAGTTCTACTAATAGGAATAATGCTGTTACCCATTACAAAATGCTCTTTAGTAAGTTCTGTAACTTTATTAAGATTTACTATATAGCTGTTATGGCATCGAATAAAAGAATCCATATCAATTTCATTTATCACATCATCCATTACACCATAGAACTCATAAAGTTTATCATCTGTTGTATGTAAAAAAATCTTTCTTCTGTACTTTTCAAAATACAGAATTTCATTTAATGGTATTACAGTAATTTTCGAGTTACTTGTAAAGGAAAAGCTTTTTACTCTCTCCTCAGATGAATGCTTAATTGCTCTTCTGAGAGCTTTGTATATATCATCATTTTTTACAGGCTTACGTAAAAAATATACATGGTCTACATCGTAAACATCAAGATAATATTCATCAAATCCTGATACAAAAATAATCTGGCAATACGGATTTAAAGTTAATATATTTTTGCAATAATCTATTCCGTTTCCATCTGTAAGCTCAATATCCATAAAGAGAATATCTGGAGCAATACTTTCATCCTCTACGTCTCCTATCAGCATTGTACCATTTGTATAAGTATTAATGCTGAATTCAGAGCTGTTAAACTCAGAATTAATAACAGTCAGAAGTTGACTCTTCATCTGTTCTATAAATATTTTATTGTCATCACATATACATATATTCCACATACTTACTCCAAATGTTTTTTACTTACAGGTATCCCCATATAGACTTCAAAGAAACTTCCCGAATCGTTTCTTCTTATATATCCCTTATTCTTCTTTATAATACGATCAATTATCTTTGTACCAATTCCATGGTTGTTACTATCTATTTTGGTAGTCACCATATTGTTTTCTAACGGTTTAACGTCTTCTTTTTTTGAGTTTACCACTCTGATAATCCACTGCCCCTTTATTTCTCTGATTAAAAAAGTGATAGTTCTTGATTTACTCTGCCCTGCTGCCTCTATGGCATTATCTAAAAGATTTCCTATAAGGCTTATGGTGTCTTTTTCTGATAAAGGATTCTGCTTTACTGAAGCTACATCAATTTTAAATTCTATATTATGTATCTCGCAAAGACTACTCTTGTAATTAAGAATACTATCAATAACAGGATCTCCTGTTGCACTTCCACTATAAAATCTGCTACATTGATCTGATAAATCATATAGCGTCTCTGTGTTATCCAACTGTTCTTTTATCTGTAACAGAAGATTTTTTATTTCATTATTAAACGCTTCCTCATCTAATACGTCTTCATTATATTTCTTTTTTTCATTTAGTACGCTTTTTTTGTTATCAAGCCTTTTATCAACCATAAATATATATACAAAAATAATGACACAAATAAAAGGCACTAAAAAAATAAGGTATCTGACATCCATTAATCCATCGACTCCAGTTCTTTAAGTATGGTGTTGCAGTAATCCTCAATATTACTCTTAATCTCAGAATTACCTGCATTTAAATAATTTCTCACTTCATGGTTTAAAATTCTTAATTGTTTCTGCAATACCAGAGTCTTTCTGTATCTTTCTTCCTCCATTTCAATTTCCCTCTTTATAATACGATTTTCTGCTCTGCTTTCCCTTATATGCAGAGCATATAGTACTACAATGGATATGGATCCCACAATAAAACATACTGCATCCAAAAACAGTGGAATGCCTATTGGAAACTTGTTGTAATTCAGGTCAATAACAGGCTTCATAAGAGAGTTTACTGCCCATACACCAACGCCAAAGATAAACACAAAATATTTGAAAACACCTTTCATATTCATGACAATATTTTTAATTCTCTTACCGACAAAATATGATATAACCGTGGCCGCAACAAGAGAAAAGGCAACAAATAGCACCACTGTAAACGTTGCATCATTCATATTGAACCACTCAACACTGCCGCCGTTTATCAGCTGCGTCAGTATTACAACTATAACTGTCATTAAATTACCCGCAACATTCATTATAGTTATAATGCAAAACCAGAACACATAACTGTTAACTAAGTTTGCTTTAAATATTATGGCAGGTAATATCAAACATATTGTATTTATCACCAGAGCCATCATAGAAGAATCAGGTGCCATCATATCTACAAGAAAACCTGTAAAAAAATAAAGTCCATATATAATGCAGACAGTCTTTACACTATACTTAAGCTGTTCTTTTAATAGGATTATTAAAAGAACAGGTCCACCTATGGTAAATATACTTAATGTAATGTATATAAAAATCTGTAACATATCTTAACTCTCATCCTAAAATAAATACTTAAACATCCTGTTTGTACTAGTTTCATCGTGCAGATCACAGCGCCCCGAAAGAAAACTACAGGGAGTTTTACATATTTACAGTGAACTTTACCTGAACCTTTTCTTCCTCTTCATCTGCTACACATCTGAATTCAAACCACAGATCAAGGTCCTCTTCATCGCTTGTAGGTGTATATGTTGCAAACGCACATGAGTCATCATCCTTATCAAAATCAATTTCAAGGTACTCCTCATCAAAAGGATCAATTACAAACTCTTCCCCTATATCGTCTGACCATTGTTCAAGCTGCTCCTCAAGCCACTCTTCGAAACGACTCATTCCTTCTTCCTGTGTATCATCTTCTTCTAACCACTCATCATCCACACAGGCCACCTGGCAGGCCCCTTCGTAGTTCTTATCAGAAATACAGTTAACTACTTCCTTTACAACATCTGTAATACAGGCTTTAAAATTATTCTTCTCCATTGTATCTCTCCCTGATATTTTTTCTTACATATGTCTTTAATATATACAACTTTACAGTTTACTTCAAGAGGGTATTTGATTTTTTGTATTTCTTAAAGAGAACAGCCCCTGATATTATTGTAAAAATAATAAAAATAGTAAGTATCATGCTCTTTTTGTCCGCAAGCCATCTTGCAAAAGCATTAGTAGAAACTGTTATGCTGTCTTTGTACTCATAGGTATTCCCTGCCATATCAGTTACTTCTATACTTATACTCTGCCTTTCAAAATTCTCAGATACAAGAAATCTGCCTTCGAAATCCGTTTTTTCAATTTCTTCTTCTAAGTACACTTCCCTGTTATTCACATTAACCCTTACAGATTCAATACCTGCAGCATCAAAAGCACTGTATTCAACCATCTGCTCCTTGGCATTTACTATTTTTTCATCAAGACCCTTAATCATTACTATTTCCGGTGCTGTATTATCAACTGTAAAAGAAATGGCTTTGTTATTTTGCTGAAGGTTTTCATTTCTGTTACCTGCACTGTCAGATGAAAACAATGAAATTCTATATAATCCATCTTCTTTAAAATTTTCCTTTGATATTACATAATCATTTCTGTTCCATGCTGATTTACTGCCATCCTGTTTTAACACATTCCATTTCACATTATCATAGCTTCTGCCATCTCTTGTTATAATTACTTTCTCATTAACTGTATGGTCCGGATTTAGTTCGCAAACACATATATCCTCTTTAACCTTTTTTAAAAATGAACCTTTGCCCCATATAAGTTTTTCTGTGTAATCATCATATAAAAATATGGACCCAGCTCTGTTTACAGTAAACACAGTACTGGCAGTACTTATGTTCCCTGCAAAATCCTTCATTTCTGCTTTAATTGTATAGATTCCATCATACTTTCTTTTATCTGGAAAACTCATAAAACTGGCAGAGTTAACGTCTTTACTCTTTAGAAATCTTTCTGTTACGTCTCTTACATTTCCTGCTTCATCAGTAAACATCATTTTAACATCTGAACTGTATATATTTCTGTCACTAAACCTTACCCATGGTACAAGATTCTTTACATTTATTTCAGGTTTCTCAATTTCCGTGTCTACTACAAATGTATCTGATCTATATGAATTCATTTCATTTGATGATCTGTCACTATAGGATATATTAAGAATATAGTGGGCATCATCACTAAATGATATAACACCTTCATAAAGATTTCCTTCTTTCTTTTCCCACACTGTATCAGGAGAAAATACTTTTCCATCCATATTAACAGATACCTTTACGTCTTCAGGGAAAAAGTTTTCTTCTTTTATTCGTATACGAACCTCTGTCCCATGGTTATAGTATATCCTTCCATTATGCACATTAACAGGCTCTTCATAAATTACTGTAAGTTCTGGACATATATTATCAGCTACAAGAACTTTTCCGTCACTAAATACTTCTGACTGATTGCCTGCAAGGTCAACAGCACTGAAACTTACCTTACCCCTTATTCTGTTGTCCTTTTTCAGGACTTCTTCTGGAATAAATACGCAGGCTCCCCCTTCTTTATGAGGCTCTGCTTTAATTATGTGCTCTTCTTCATTAAACTTAAATATATAGTAGTCTATGCCGCTCCACATATCTTCGCCGTAAAGTGTCAACATAATCTGGTCCCTGTAATAGGATACTCCGTCAATTTCATTTTCACTTCTTCCATATAGAAGTTTAAGATTTTCAGGCTTTGTTTTGTCCACTGTAAAATATAACTCTTCTGATATAGTCATGTTACCTGCAGGGTCCTTACATGTAACACTGAAAGTGTAGTTACCTTCATCAAAATCAATTACAGCCTTATGTAAATCTCCCTTGTTTTCCCAGCACAGATCATATTTCTTCTCTATGTTTTTCCCTTCAGAATCCAGACATAATACGTTAAGCTCCACCAGATCCTTATTAAAATATTTTTCATTAATAACTACTTCAGCCTGCTGGTTGCTGTTAAAATATGACCTTCCGTTTCTTTGATTTTTAACCTCTTCATTTAAAAACCCAATATCTGTTAAAGGCGCCGTTTTATCAATAATAAGCGGCTCTGACACAGCCTCTTCAGCAGTATTTCCCTTAACGTCTGTATAGGCAGCTTTTAGAATATATTCTCCTTCTTCCTTAATATTAAAAGTTCCTCTATGTAAGTCTTCCTCTGCACTTTCCCATTTAATATGAGGCTCATACTCTTTATTCTCTTTGTTAACTGCCTTTAGAACCACATCTTCTGACCTGAAGTTTCTTTCTTCAACATATATTTCTCCATTAATTTCATCACTGAAATATTTTTGTTTTCCAAAGTCAAATTTAAGGACAGGGGCTGTTTTATCAATAAGCACAGTATCATTTATATATCCTTCAAAATCAGATTCATCTTTTAATACCGCTTTATTGCCTGCAGGGTCTCCTTCATAAAAAATACGCACACTGTACAGGCCTTCATCTCTTAAGCTTATCTTACCTGTATGAATATTTCCATCTTTAGTCCATACAGGCTTGACCTTATCTGTTTCCATATTGTCTTTCAGCACACATATGTTTACATCTTCTCTGTAAAAGTTTTCTTCCTGAATAGAAACATATATATCCGTATCCCCCTGACTATTCTGTTCATCTTCATATATATCTATTACAGGGCTTTCTTTATCAAGTACAATGACCTCTTCGCTCTTCTTTTCCCCGCTTTCATTTCCTGCTCTATCTTTAACAGCAAATGAAAAATTGCCTCTGATATTGCTCTCTTTTCCTTCTATTTTAAGGTCTGCATAATACCACTCTTCATTTTCCTTAAAGCTTAATATTTCTCCTGTATGGTTTTCGTAAGCCCACCATACGCTCCATATATCCGACTGATTTTTAAATGCCTCTTTGTTTACCTTAAGTCGTACCTTTACAAAATCTCTAAAGAAACCAGTCTTAATTCCCAGTTTTTCTACTATGCTGTGCTCAGGAAATTCAATATACATGTGCTCTGCAGAAGGTGCTTCATTATCTGAACTAATACATATGCTTTCTTTCCTGTAAATTTCTCCGCTGCTTTTCTTTACTACAAAGAAACCTTCTTCATGCATTCCCATACCAGAAAAAAATATTTCTTCTCTTTCTTCTTCAGAAAAACCTGATTTCAAAGCATATCCCTCTTCGGCCTTAACAGCTGCATTCTCTCTGTACCAGCCATTATCTCCATCAGGAGCTGCAAGAGTATAAGATTCTTCTGGCGCTGCATTAATACTGATTTTAAGCATATATGAAGCCTGTTCCTCTATATTTTCTTCACTTTTAGGCAGAACTGCACTAACCTTAATTACAAGGTCTTTTTCTTCAAGCCTGCTATAAAGCTTATCATAATTATCAATGCTCACTATGCCACTTTTACTATCTATATTTATACCCTGGCTGTTTTCTTCAATACTGTATAATACGCTTTCTCTGTTATCTTCATTTAGCAGACTTACCTGCTGAGCTGAACATATTCCTTCATTTTCTCCAAATATGTATAACACTACCTGCTCCTCAAATGACAAAGCAGACTCTGTCATTTCGTCTGTTTCTGCTGCTGCAGGAAACGGTACCGAACAGAATATGAGTAGCACTGCCAGCACAGACACAGCTGCTTTCTTCCCCTTCTTCATAATCCCACTTCTTTCTGACTCTCTCGCAAGTCCATTACACCTGTTACTTCTGCTCCCCTGCTTTCTTTTTCATTTTTAATTTCAGCGCATTTAATCCCCCCTGTTTTTCTTCTGTATTCCTCCACAGCACGCCTTGAGCTTTTTCCTGATAATTCATCGTAAATATCCTTAATACTAAACCTGAACCATAAAAATATACATATAATAACTAGAACGGCTGCAGAAACTGCAAATATTTTACCTGCAAAATATATTTTCTCCATATCATTACTCTTTTCTTCCGTATGCTTTCTTAACTGCATCTCTGTATAACACATAGTTCTGCTGTACTTCTTCTTTCAGCTTAAGAGACTGCTCTTTCCTTACGTCTGTTTCTTTTACTTCCTCATAGATATGGTCCAGAAAAGAGATCAGGCTTTCGTAATCATAGTTAACACTTGCCAGATTATGTCTTTCGCTATATACAAACATAAATATACTGTTATACAGTACGAGTCTGTCGTACGCCTCCGCATTACCTATGTTCTTATCAGTGCTTTTAAGTGTATTTATTAAACCGCTATAATCATTAAAATCCGCCTCTGACACGCTGGATGACTTCAGAATATATGTTTTATAGAAACTGCAGATTTCGTAATATGCTTCTGACAGATTCCTTTCAGGAAAATCTTTCAGGTGCTTCATATTCTCATGATTTTCTCTGAAAAAAGGATATGCCTTTAGTATTTTCTCCGAGAAACTTTCTCCCTCATAATAGTTAAAATACATAAGGCCTGCTTTGTAGTTAAGATAAGCTATTCTGCTGTCATTTCTTTTCATGTATTCTTTTTTACTATTATACAGCCGTAAAAACTCATTACTTTCTTTATGTCCGAAGCTTCCTCTTTCTTCATAAGTTTCTAGCAGCTTTAAATATGCATCTGCTTTTCCCGGATAAATATAAGCAGCATAAATATATGATTGGGAAGAATTGACTCTTGCAGTTAAAATTTCATATGCGTTGTTATCACTGATTCTTCCATACACAAAGCATCCAGCTGATAATAATGAGAACAGACATGTAAGAATCAGCGTTACAGTAAACAGGTTAAGCTTTCTTCTGATTTCTTTCCTGTATTCCTTACCTGCATTTTCCGGATGCAGTATATCATAAAGCATTTCATCACAATTCTGGTATCTTTTATCCGGATCAGGATCTGTAGCCTTTAAGATAATTGCTTCTGTTCCATCTGAGACTAATGGATTTATTATGGATGGACGTACGCAGCTTTCCCAGCTATCTGGCATAGTTCCTGTAATAAGGTGATACATTGTCATTCCAAGAGCATATATGTCTGACCTTCTGTCTGTTTTGCCGCTATACTGCTCTGGCGGTGCATATCCTCTTGTACCAAGAATTGTAGTATCTCCCTGGCCCTTTTTCTCTTCTCTGGATATATCAAAGTCAATAATCTTAACGGTACCATCATCTTCAAGCATAACATTAGAAGGCTTCATATCCCTGTATATAACTGGCGGTTTCTGACTGTGAAGATAGTTAAGAGCATCAGCTAATTCTGCAGACCATTTAAGTACTTTTTCTTCCTGAACAGCGCCATACTGCTCAGTTACCTTATCAAGAGAAATGCCTTTAACATACTCCATAACAATATACACAGTGTAGCCACAGTCTATGACTTCCTTAAAAGCTACAATTGAAGGGTGATTAAGTTTTTTAAGCTTTTCTGTATATTCAATTATATGCTTAAGATTAATAAGTTCCTTTACATTGCCACCTTCTCTGTTAATTACCTTAACAGCATATATATCTCCTGTTTTAATTTCTTCTGCGAGATAAACATCTGACATACCTCCACCTGCAATGTACTCTGTTAGTCTGTACTTTCCATTAATATTTACTCTTTCCATTTTCACTTCTGCTGTTTCTGGTCACTTCTGATTCCATAAAATATTCCATAATAAGCCCCCTTTACTTTCTGAAAATAAATTCTTCATTAGCAAATCTTAAAATATCTCCCCCTGATATTTCCGTTTCTTCTCCTGTAATTCTTACGTTATTTACATATGTTCCATTAGTGGAATTAAGATCTCTGATATAGTACCTGCCATCTCTTGTAATCAGATCAGCGTGGTTCCTGCTTACTGCAGTGTTACCGCCAATAAAAAGGTCAGCATAAGCTTTGTCCTTACCTATGCGAAACACCGGCTTATTAACTTCTCCACTAAGTTTAGAAGATGTACTCTCCAGAACAGGATATACAGAGGTATATCTCTTTTCTTCCTCAGAAATGAGAAGCCCTGCTCTCTGCTTACTCTGTAATTCAGGTAAAAGCGAAGTTGCTTTTCTGTTTCTCTCTCCTTTTCTTTCTTCTCTTCTGTAGCTTCTTACTGCCCTGACTGCCTGAAAATCCTCATCTGCAATATATTCTTTTACATCCCTGAATGTCAGCTTCTCCCTGCTGTTAATATAGTTAAAAAATCTTAATCCAAACTCACTGTCCTCTCCTTCGCGTGGTATAACAGAATATACAAAATCTCTGAAAAAACTTCTGAAGCCTCCTTTCCCTGCACTGTTTTCCAGAGGAAGATATATAAAATATATCTCTCTTGTTGAGATGTTAATATATACATGTTCTGTACCCTGGCATATACTGCTTAATTTAAAATGCCTCTGCTGTGCCTGTTCCATGGCTGCTACTGCCTTTGCTGCAATAATAAAAAAGGTTCTTTTGCTTATGGGTGTTTTTAAATATTCCTGTAAAGTAATTCCAACAGGTCCCTGATACTCTGCCATGTTATTTCTGATTTCCACAGGATTAAGAAAACCCCTTGGAAGATTGTTCTCAAAGGCTCTGAGTTCCATCTGGTCAACATGCTCATAATACCCGGCCTTAATCCTTACAGTAAGAACACCATTGCTGCACTTCTCCTTAAATTTCATAAAATCACCAGTTCCTCTGCATTATTACCACCCTGCAACAAACTCTCACATATTACAGAATATATTTCTGTGAATATGTTACTCTTTTCCGTTATTATAACATTTTTGTAATATATTGGAAGTATAAATGTAAAAAAAAGTAATTTATTTTTTTAAAAGAGGGAAAAAATACAGTGCAGGTAATCCTGCACTGTAAATAATCTCCGTTATTAATATTAGATTGCTTTTGTTTTAACTTCTTCTACAAGTTTAGCAACGAATTCGTCTACGCCAATTGTTCCCAGTTCACCTTCTTTTGAAGAACGAACTGAAAGTTCATTAGCTTCAACTTCTCTTTCACCAATAACACCGATGTAAGAAACTCTTTCGTTTCTTGCTTCTCTTAACTTGTAACCGATTTTTTCATTTCTTACGTCAACTTCAACTCTTAAGCCTGCTTCCTGACATTTTGCAGCTACTTCATAAGCAAAATCACTGAACTTTTCTGCAACAGTTAAAAGTTTAACCTGAACTGGAGCTAACCATAGTGGGAACTTACCAGCAAAGTGTTCTGTAAGAATACCGATAAATCTTTCAATTGAACCAAAGATTACTCTGTGAAGCATAATAGGTCTGTGCTTTTCGTTATCTGATCCAATGTATGTTAAGTCAAATCTCTGAGGCATCTGAAGGTCTAACTGAATTGTACCACACTGCCATGTTCTTCCAATGCAGTCTTCTAAGTGGAAGTCAAGTTTTGGACCATAGAAAGCTCCATCTCCTTCGTTAATTACATAAGGAACGTCGATTTCTGCCATTGCTTCACGAAGAGCATTTTCTGCCATTTCCCATTCTTCATCTGTTCCCATTGAATCTTCTGGTCGTGTTGAAAGTTCGATGTGATATTTGAATCCAAACATGTTATATACATCATCGATAAACTTTGTTACTCCAACGATTTCATCCTTGATCTGTTCTGGAAGCATAAATAAATGAGCATCGTCCTGAGTAAATGTTCTTACTCTCATAAGTCCGTGTAATGCACCTGAAAGTTCATGTCTGTGAACCTGACCTAATTCGCCCATTCTGATAGGGAAATCTCTGTATGACCATAATTTTCTCTTATATGCAAGCATTGAACCTGGGCAGTTCATTGGTTTAATAGCATAGTCCTGATCATCAATCTTTGTGAAATACATGTTGTCTTTGTAATGATCCCAGTGACCTGATGTTCTCCATAACTGTTCGTTTAGAATTAAAGGAGTCTTGATTTCCTGGTAACCTCTCTTAACATGTTCCTGTCTCCAGAAGTTTTCTAATTCGTTTCTGATAATCATTCCCTTAGGTAAGAAGAATGGGAATCCTGGTCCTTCTTCATAAATTGCATAAAGATCCATTTCTTTACCGATTTTACGATGGTCTCTCTTCTTGGCTTCTTCTAATTTAGCAAGATAATCGTCTAATTCAGCCTGTGAAGGGAAACATGTTCCGTAGATTCTCTGAAGCATTTTGTTGTGTTCGTCACCTCTCCAGTAAGCACCTGCAACGCTCTGAAGTTTAACAGCTTTAATCTGACCTGTTGATTCCATATGTGGTCCTGCACAAAGGTCAACAAAATCACCCTGCTGATAGAATGAAATTACAGCATCTTCTGGAAGATCTTCGATTAATTCAACCTTGTAGTCTTCGTTTCTTTCAGCCATAAATTTAATAGCTTCTTCTCTTGGTAATTCAAATCTTTCTAATTTATGGTTAGCCTGGATAATCTTCTTCATTTCTTTCTGAATCTTAAGAAGATCCTGTTCTGTAAGCTTATGTTCCATGTCAATATCATAGTAGAAACCATTATCAATTGCTGGTCCTATAGCTAACTTTGCCTCTGGCCAGATATGTTTAATTGCCTGTGCCATAATATGAGAAGTTGTATGTCTGTATTTTAGTCTTACTTCTTCATTTTCAAAATCGATTTTTTCTTTTGCCATTTCTTTGCCCTCTTTCTTTAATTTCTATTTACAAGATAATATATTCTCTTAAAATTACATTATTACGCCGCTGAAGCTCCCTGATCTGGTACCTGTGGTTCAGGTGGAGCTGGTGGTAACTGCGGATCTGGTGGAACAGGTGCTGGAGGATCTACCGGGTTATCAGGATTTACCGGAGGAACCGGATTAACAGGTTCATCTGGTGTATTTGGTTCTACCGGAGTATTACCATTCTGATTCTGCATTTCATCCTGTTTTTTCTTTTCCTCTTCTTCCTTCTTCTTTTTTTCTTCCTCTTCCTTCAGCTTTTCTTCTTCTTCCTTTTTCTTAAGTTCCTCAAGTTCATCAGGAATTCTCTGATCGGTACCAGCTATTACACTGTTAATATGATTATTAATTTCGTAAAGTCTCTGACTAGGTTCATAATCAGTCTGGCCGAACATCTTCTCATGAAGCTTTATGGTATTGCTTAGAAGATCATCAGCAAATACATATGAAATCTCATTAAGGTATCCTGTTGTTACATCGTAAGGCCAGCTTGTACTGCCGCTTATTTTGTAGTTAGGAAGCTGTGATGCCATTACAAGCATATCCTTGGTCTTCATGTTTGTCTGTACCTGTGGCAGCAGCTTATTCAGAAGCTTATCAAGTTCTCTTGGTGATGCTTTCTGCAGTTTACTAAATACTTTGGAAATTACTGTTCTCATACGTTCTGTACGTTTGAAATCATCACCTACACCCTTACGTATTCTGCCATATGATACAGCCTGAACACCTTCAAGTTTCTGCTTTCCTGGTTTCTTTACAAGATTATACTTCTTCTGACCAATGTTCTCTGCAGTTTCTATAGTGTACTTGTTAAGTTCATCAATCTCATAATCTTTTACATCAACAGTAATTCCATCTACTGCATTAACAAGGTCAGAAACAATCTTAAAGTTTACAACCACAAACTGATGTATATTTAAATCCATTGCCTGATTAAGAGTTTTCATCATAAGTTCAGGACCACCGATTCTGTTGGCATCAGTTATTTTGCCATAGCTGTCATAATTACCATTCTTAAGATATGTATCTCTGTATACTGACATAAGTCTTACTTTGCCTGTCTCTTCTTCCAGGCTCAGTACCATTATTGCATCAGCTCCTGCTCCTTTGATGTCCTTCATGTTACGACTGTCAACACCAAGAAGCAGTATATTTACATAGCCATCAACGTCAACACAGGAAAGTTCTTCCTTACTTACAGACTCTACTCTGTCAATCATTGAAAGTTTAGAATATGCATAACTTACAACAATAAGGGCTAAAACAAGAACAATAAGTACAATTACAAGTACAACCTTCTTCCATGTCTCCATATTCTCTAATTTATACCCTAATTTTTTAAAAATATTACGTTCATATTTGTTATTATGTGCAAAAATCTTGTTATTCTTTTTACTGCGCATTAATTCACCTCACACAAATTCATTAATCTCCTCTACCGAATACAGTATTTCCATAGTATTACATTATACCACCTGAAAGTCCCAAAAGCAATTATACAATTGAATATATGTGCCACTCATTGACATATTTGCTGCCTTTCAGTTAAAATATTATATATTAACAGCAAAGGACGTGATACACATGAATAAAAAAATAATTCTTGCATCATCATCACCAAGAAGAATAGATATAATGAGGGCTCATGGATATAATCCTGAAATAATACCGGCTCACATTGACGAAAATCTGCCATCAGATATATGTATGACAGATGCAGTAATGTTTCTTGCAATGAAAAAGGCTCTCGCAGTAGAAACCCAGGTAGAGCCAGGTTCAGTAATAATTGCAGCTGACACTGTAGTGTACAAAGATAAAATCCTTGGAAAACCTGTTAACCGCTGTGACGCACACCGCATGATAAGTTCTATAAGAAATACATATCATTACGTAACTACAGGTGTTGCCATTATTGTTGCAGGAGAACCTAAGAGAAAGGCATTCTATGATGTAACAAAAGTATTCTGTAAAGATTACTCAGAAGAAGACATAAAGGCATATCTTGATACTGACGAACCATACGACAAAGCTGGTGCATATGCAATTCAGGGCGAATTTAGCAGGCATATTGATCACTACGAAGGATCCTATGATAATGTTGTAGGGTTTCCATGGGACAAAATCGAAAAGGAATTAGAAGAATATATTAAGTAACCGCTCACACATGACAAAAGACATGGCTCAATCTAAAGTCATGTCTTTCTTTTTACTCTGTAACAATATTTATCCATTTCCTGCTTCTGAATCTTGGCCAGCATAACAGTATTCTGATCAGATTTCCTGCTTCCCCAAGAACAATTGCAAGTGGAAGCGATGTATGAAGTACCATAACTGCAAAGAAGGCAATAGGTACGTGAATTAACAGGTTACACATGGTTTCTACCTTCATGCAGTACACAGTATCTCCGCCTGCGCGAAGTATGCCTACAATAAACATATATCCAAACATTCTAGGTGTAATAATAAGTGCCATGGTGCATATAGTCTTTATCAGCAGTGTTGTTGTCTCCGGATTAAAGTTATATATTCCAGCAATAGGCCTGCTGAGAAGCATAAGAATAACTGTCATGAAAATATTCATTACAGCTACAATCTTAAGTGATCTTACTGCATCTCTATAAGCTGCTTCCTTATTGCCTCTTCCAAGCATTTCGCCAATAAGCATGGCCGTAGCATTTCCTACACCAAAATAAAATGACTGCATCATTTCTGTTACAACGTTTGCAACCTGTACAACTGCAAGCGCTGCAGTACCTATATGACCATAAGCTGCAAATATTAATGCAACTGATGTTGCCCATCCTCCTTCAGTAATAACTACTGGTACAGCCATTTTCATAACCTTCACAAACATTTCGTAGCTGAATTTCAGGTTAGAAAGTCCTGTCTTAAAAGGATGCTCTTTTCTTGTATAAATATATATGAGAAGTGCTGCACTTTCAAATATACGTGCAGTAAGTGTTGCCACAGCTGCGCCTTTTACTCCAAGCTCAGGGCATGGTCCTATTCCAAAAATAAGGAAATAGTTAAGAACTGCATTAATGCACAGTGCAAGGCCATTAATTATGGTTGGAACCTTAAGGTTCTGGATTGCTCTTGCGTTATATGAAATGGCCATGGATACAGCAGTAAATATGTATGAATATGCTGCAATATGCAGATAGTCACATCCATATTCTATTACAGCCTGATCTTTAGAAAATATACTTATAATATGCGGTGCCAATAGAAGAGCTATTACTGAAACAAATATAGCAAAGACAACGCCTACGGCATAGTCAATTCCAAGCATTCGTCTCACACCTTTAAGGTCACCAGCACCAAAATACTGAGCCGTATAAACCGCTGCTCCGCTGAACATACCAAATAAACAGATATTAAAAATAAAGAATACCTGGTTTGCTGCGCCAACTGCTGCAAGCTGCTGCTCTCCTAATACACCAATCATAAGAGTATCAATAAGGTTAAGGCTTAAACTTATAAGGTTCTGGAAAACAACTGGTATTCCGATTATGATCATCTTTTTATAAAAATTCTTACTATCTTCCTGGATCTTAAAATTCATAACGTTCCTCTCTTTTCTAATAGAACATTTTAGCACAAAAGTACTTCTCTTTCTACAAAAAAGAAAAAACCGGGTAAGTTACCTTACCCGGAAAATATCAGTTATTTATTTAACAAGCTACGAGCTTATTTGATTGATGCATCATATAAAGCTTCAGCGTTGTCCCATTCTTCCATAATAGCTGGAAGAACTTTGTATAAGTCTCCTACGATTCCGTAGTCAGCAACTTCGAAGATTGGGGAGTCACCATCTTTATTGATAGCAATAATGATGTCTGATGACTGCATACCAGCTAAGTGCTGAATAGCTCCGGAAATACCGCAAGCGAAGTAGATTTTAGGTTTAACAGTTGTACCTGTCTGACCTACCTGGTGTGAATGATCAATCCAGCCAGCGTCTACAGCAGCTCTTGAAGCACCTACAACACCGCCAACTTTGTCAGCAAATTTCTGAAGTAATTCGAAACCTGAAGCATCTCCAAGTCCTCTACCACCTGAAACGATGATTTCAGCGTCTGTTAATGAAACCATTTCTTTTGCGTGTTTAACGATTTCAACGATTTCTGTTCTGATATCAGCAGCTGTGATAGCTGGAGTTACGTTAACGATTTCGCCTGTAGCTCCTTCAACTCTTTCTCTCTTCTGCATTACACCTGGACGAACTGTTGACATCTGAGGTCTTGTTCTTGGGCAGATGATAGTAGCCATTAAGTTACCACCGAATGCTGGACGAGTCTGTTTGATTCCTGTTGATGGATCGTTAGGGTCTAATGTTGATGTATCTAATGTTGTGTTCTTCTTAGCAAATTCAATGTAGCTTGAAACTTTAACGTCTAAGCTTGTGCAGTCAGCTGTAAGACCAGTGTTGCATCTAGCAGCTACTCTTGGAGCTAAGTCTCTACCGATGTGTGTAGCACCGTAAAGTACGATTTCTGGTTTGTATTCATCGATAGCATCTTTGATAACTTTTGTGTATCCATCTGTTGTGAAGTTCTTAAGTAATGGATCCTGAATCATGTAAACTTTTTCAGCACCATATTCGAAACATTCCTGTGCTAAGTGATCAATTTCATCACCGATTAATAATGCACAGATTTTTGTATCTTCACTGATGTCTTTTGCAAGTCTGTAACCTTCACCGATTAATTCACGAGCAACGCCCATTAATTCACCGTTTCTCTGTTCAGCAAATACCCAAATGTCTTTGTAAGCTGATAAATCAACAGCTTCAGCTTCAGGAGCAGTTTCGATAGCACCAAATGGACACTTTGAAGCACAAGCATTACAGTTTGTACATTTTCCTTCGTCAACAACTGCAACTTTGTCAACCATTTTTAAAGCGTCAAAAGGACATGTTTTTACACAAATTGTACATCCTTTACAAGCTTCTTTATTAATTTTAATTGCCATTGTAATTCCTCCTCCTTCTTAAATAACGTGCTTACCTTTTAAGTTAACTAAAAGTGCATCAGCAATATCTTTTTCTGTGTCTCCTTCAAGAACAATTCCTTTTCCCTTTGGAGCTGGTGTAAATGATCTGAATACGTTTGTTGGAGAAGCTTCAAGACCTACTGTTGTAAGATCAACTTCGATGTCCTTAGCGTTCCATGTCTTCATTTCTTTTGCACCGAAGATACCTTTCATGTTCATGTATCTTGGTTCGTTTAATTCTTTGATTGCTGTAAGCATGCAAGGAGTCTTAACCTTGATTACTTCGTAACCATCTTCTAACTGTCTCTTAACAGTTACTTCTGTTAATTCGTCATTGATAGCGAATTCTTCTACGTATGTTACCTGTGGTAAATCTAATTTTTCAGCGATCTGTGGACCAACCTGAGCTGTGTCTCCGTCGATAGCCTGTCTACCAGCAAGGATAAGGTCGAAGTCACCAATCTTTCTGATTGCTGCTTCAAGAGTGTTTGATGTAGCCCATGTATCTGAACCACCAACAGCTCTGTCTGATACTAGAACACCTTCGTCAGCGCCCATAGCGATACATTCGAATAATAAATCGCTAGCCTGTGGAGGTCCCATAGTAACAACTGTGATATGTGTATCAGGATGTTCATCCTTAATTTTTAATGCTTCTTCTAAAGCGTTAGCATCGTCTGGGTTTAAGATGCTAGGAACGCCGTCTCTGATAAGAGTACCAGTTTTAGGGTTAATTTTGATAACGTTAGTATCTGGTACCTGTTTTGCGCATACGATAATCTTAAATGCCATTTCTAAATTCCTCCTACTTCTTATTTTTTGAAAGTTTTACCAGCAATTACCATTCTCTGAACTTCTGATGTTCCTTCGTAGATTTCAGTAATCTTAGCGTCTCTCATCATTCTTTCTACTGGGTAATCCTTAGTATATCCGTATCCACCGTGGAACTGAACACACTTAGTTGTAACTTCCATAGCTGTTTCTGCAGCGAATAATTTAGCCATAGCAGCAGCTTCACCATAGTTCATGTGCTTTTCTTTCATGTCAGCAGCTTTGTAGATTAATAATCTTGAAGCTTCGATCTTTGTCTTTAAGTTAGCCATTTCGAACTGAAGTGCCTGCATCTGTGATAATTTCTTACCAAACTGTTTTCTTGCGTTCATGTATTCAACTGTAACGTCAAATGCACCCTGAGCAATACCTAGAGCCTGGGAAGCAATACCAATACGACCACCGTCTAATGTTGACATAGCAACTTTGAATCCGTCTCCTACTGAACCAAGAAGTCTGTCTTCTGGAATTCTGCAGTTCTGGAAAATAAGTTCTGTTGTTGAAGATGCGCAGATACCCATCTTATCTTCTGTTTTACCAATTGAGAATCCTTCGTCGCCTTTTTCAACGATGAATGCACTGATTCCATGGTTTCCTTTTTTCTTGTCAGTCATAGCCATAACTACGAATACGTCAGCATATCCACCGTTTGTGATGAATACTTTAGCGCCGTTTAATACCCATTCGCCGTCTACTAATTCTGCTCTTGTCTGCTGTCCGCTAGCATCTGTACCAGCGTTAGGTTCTGTAAGACCGAAAGCACCTAATTTTTTACCTGAAAGTAAGTCAGGAAGATATTTCATCTTCTGTTCTTCGTTACCCCAGTTAAAGATAGGCCAGCAGCAAAGTGATGTATGAGCTGAACAGATAACACCTGTTGATGCGCATACTCTTGATAATTCTTCTACAGTGATTGCATATGAGATGTGGTCTCCGCCTGCTCCACCGTACTGAGTTGGGAATGGAATTCCTAACATTCCGTATTTAGCCATTTTTTCAACAGTTTCTACTGGGAATCTGTGTTCCTTGTCGATGTCTGCAGCTAATGGTTCAACTTCGTTAACGGCAAATTCTCTTACCATTTTTCTTACGAATTCCTGTTCCTTCGTTAGTTGAAAGTTCATGTAAATGCCTCCTTAAATTATAATATCGGTCCTTCTGTGTTGAAGGATGTTTTTTTAACCGTATCCATAATATTTGCTTGTTATTTTTATAACAGCATACGTATATAGTAAACCACTTTTACATTGCTTTTGCAAGTAGTTTTTGCTTTTTTTAGCATTAAATTTTTATATCATTGTTATATTTCATTTTTCTGTATTTTAATGGCAGTAAATGTAATATGCTTGCGAATATTCTAAATATTCTCCCCCTGCCTTACTGCATATCTAGTGTGTATTTAAGTAAAATTGTTCCTTTTGTCACTACATTTGGTGTGTGCCGCAAATCAGGAAAAGACTCCCGGATTTGCTCCAGGAGTCTTTTCATTTATCAGATTTTTAGTGTACCATTAAATTACCTGTTCTGTTTCTTTACACATATAAGTGCCATAGCAGCACCTGAAAGAATCAGAATCCATAACATAATATCAGTTGCATCACCAGTCTGAGGTACTCCTTCTGACTGTGTGTTATGTACTGTATGTCCCGCATTGTTTCCGCCAGGAGTTGCTCCAGGAGTTACGCCAGAATCTGGTGTTTCGTTTGAAACTGGTCTTTCCACTTCTCCTTTAGTTTTTCCTTCTTCTGCTATCATATAAAAAGAATGGCTGTCTGTTTCCCATGTTAATCTTCCATCAGCATAGCTGCTCTTAACCCATTTGAAAGTTCCATCCTTATCAAGACGAAGTACTTCTAATGCTGCATTATCCGGATTTCTGAAGTCAACAGTAACAGATACATTACCGTCTTCAAAATCAGTAATGAAGATCTGTTCTCCATCAGCCTTTGTAACGCGAACAGATAATTCATAAAGTCCATAAGCCTTATCTTTGTTTTTATCAAGGCTTGCCAGCTGCATCTCGCTTAACTCATCATTATAGAAGCTTGAATTTTCCAGTATGAATTCTATTTTTACAGCATCTTCAGGCAGCTGTTTTATCATTTTTTCAACTGCTTTTTTATCGTACACAACCTTTTCATTGTCTGCCAGCATTACAGTAAGCGAACCAGTAATATTTCTGATGTCAGAAATCTGTACTTCTGCCTTTGTGGCATCTGTGTTTTTAATTACAACAGAACCATTGTTATTTTCAACAACAGTGCCTTCTTCTTTCTTTTCTTTTCCAACGGTAAACTCAATTACAGGCATTTCATCTTTGTATTTACTCCATTGACTAAATACAGGACCACGTCCTGGAATAAAGAAACTCGTTTCTGCTTTAAATTCTCCACTTGTCATAAAGTGTGTTCCATCTTGTGCATTTTCGGGTACAGTAAAAGTAAATGTCATATTACTGTTATCTTTAAAGAGCTCTTCCGCAGATATTTTTTCTGAAACCATTTCTCCACATGTTGATTTGTATGTAACATAATTGTCTTTGAATTCCCTTTTTTCGGCTGGAATGTCCATGCCATTAAATGTTACTGTGAACTTTTCTCCTGGCATCAGAATTTTTTCTTCTTTTACTGTTGCAGTAACTTCACCAGTATTTCCCTTTTTAACAGTAACCCTGCAGGTTGCTTCTTTGTCTTTTATGGTTACCGTTACATCTGCTTTACCTTCTTTTAAAGGAACGATCATACCATCAGCTGAAACCTTTACAACAGATTCATCACTGCTTTTCCAGACAGGCTTTGAAATATCAGAAACACCTGCTGGTAAAACTTCAGCTTTAAGTACTGCTGAGCTTCCTACTGCTGTTGTAAGTTCTTTTTTATCAAGAGTTACACTTTCTACCTCCAGTTTTTTAACTGTTACAGTACACTCAGCTTTAACTCTTCCATTTGCTTTTGATACAGCTGTTACTATGGCATTACCTGCTTTGTGTCCAGTGATTTTTCCATTTCTGTCTACTGTTACAATGGTTTTATTGCTTGTTGTCCAGATAATATTTTTGTCTTCCTTTACAATATTTTCCGGACTATATTTAACAGCTAAGTCTCTGGATTCTGCTTCGAAGATTTCTGTTTTTTCATCAATTGTAATCTTTTCAATAACCGGATTCTTTACTGTTACTCTGCACACAGCCTTTTTTCCACCTGCAGTAGCTGTAATTTCCGTTGTTCCTTTTCCTACAGCTGTTACCTGTCCTTCTCCATTTACTTTTGCAACATTTTCGTCTGCTGATGTCCATGATGTATTTTTTTCAGTTGCATCTTCAGGCATAATTTTTGCTGTTAATGAAACTTTCTCGTCTTTAATCATTGAAAGTTCTGTTTTGTCAAGTGTGACAGTTTTAACCGGAATTTCATCTAATACTTCTACTGTAAAGTCTGGCATAACTGAGAAGAAGTCCTGCATTACAGGTGCATTAAAGTTCGGCTGTCCCTTGTCATCCATTCCTTTATCTGTTCCCAGAGGGCTTCCGTACCATCCGCATTTGATTTTACCGTTCTCAAAAGTGTTTTTTCCAGGCTCATTCATTTTAACATCAAAGCTGTTTACTTTATCAAGGTCATACTGATTGCATTTTCCCTTATATATTTTTCCATCTTTTTCGTAATGAACATGTGTTACTTCGCCGCCATCATCCCATCCAAAGTTCTGATAAGGATTGTATATTGTAGCCAGCTTATATACAGGCATTGTAATTCCTGTAAAACTAATATGGGCTACTTCACCCTTTCTTAGTGGTTCTCCAGGGTTTGATTTGTTTTCTACGTTTACCTTTATTCTGCGGGCATCAATTACTCTGAAAAGGCTTCTTGAACTACCATCTTCCGCAGTTGCTGTCATTTCAATAATATTGCTTCTGTTTTCTAATGGGAGAACATATTTACCGTTATTACCTTCAACTGGCAGGCCATTACAGAGAACTTCCAGCTTTTCGGCGCCCTTCTGTGAAACATTAATTTCAAAAGGCACAGTCTCACCTTCTGCAAAGTATAAAGTGTCATACGATCTAAGTACTTTCTTTCCATTTACAGCTTCTTTGCTGTCATATACAATGTTGTCGCTCACCTGAATATCCTTATTTCCTCCAACACTGTAAACAACATATGCTGTGTTTACAGGATCGCATGCTGGATGAACAGTTTCAAATCCTCTTTTATCCTTAATTGTGATTTTATCGTAACTAATCTTAACCACTGTGTTTCCAGGCTTAACTGCTTTTACTTTAAGGTGAGCATTGTCTGATGTATCAAGCTGTACTGAATCCCCTTTAATTACTTCGTAGTTAAAATGTGGAAGTGTAATGTTATTATTAGCAAAATTATCAATGACTTCCTCTACCCTTCTAGGAGACATCATTGTTTCGTCTCCCACATTCATTTCTCTGAAATCGTATTGCAGCCATAAGTCATTTGTAAAGCTTTCTGGTACTTCTGCAGGAATCTTTGTACCCAGATATTCATATTCTTTCTGATTCTGCTTTGAAGCTTTCTTTAATGCATCATTAGTTGCAGAAAGAATACCCTTACTGCTCTGTGTTGCTCCAGTTATTACATCAACATCTGTATCATTTCTGAATACGATCTGGCTCATTAAATTCTTTACATTTTTCCATAAGTCAGGTGTCTCTTTATGTGAAACAACTTCAATTTCAAAAATGTTTCCATCTTTTACTGTTACATCAAGGACAATATCACCGCCAAACCCTTTTCCTACGCCTCTGAAAGTTCCATCATTATATCTTGATACTCTGATTTCCTCGATTTTTTCTTCTGCTCTTACTAATTTATCATAATTTGTAACAGCTTCTTTTTCTGCTGGTAAAAGAGCATCATATAATTTTCTTGCATCTGCAACTGCATCTCTGTCTGCAAAGGTTAATGCATTAATTTCCGGCAGATTATTAATCATATTAACTGCTTTTTCGATATTGTTTTCTTCTACACTATCTGTTTTCTCAACAAAGCAGATTGCGTGGTATCTGCCACCACTTTCATCAGTTCCATAACCTCTATCAACAACAATACAGTTTTCTTCTCCAAAACGTTGCGGCATATCCTTTGGCGCAAGTTCATATATATTTCCTATTAATTTTATTGACTCATACCCGTCTGATACTGGTGAAAAGTCTTCATCATTTCTTAGTAGTTTAACTACTTTTGTCCCTGTTGGAACTTCACAAATCCATAGTGGCACCTGCAAAGTATCAGGATCATCTTTGCCCCACTTATAAAAAGTGGTTGTCTTTTCTGCATCCCTGAGGATATACTCGTTTAAATTTTCATCTGTTACTCTTGCTTTAAATGGTAATTCCGTATTCCCGTTAGGATTACCTGCTTCTCCAAATGCATTTACAGGCATACATGTTAATACCATTGCAAATGACAGAAGAAGTGCAAATACTCTCTTGCATGTCTTTTTCATTTTCTTTTCCTTTCTTAATCACAATACACATTCATCATTTCGGTTTCTGTGTCTCGTGCTAATACAAAATTTTCTTCATAAAATGGCTTAACTGCATAAAAAAAACGAATTGAAAAATCAACCCGTTTTAGACAATAAATATACCAATTCACCGTTAGCATTTAAACCAGATATGCAGGTCTCCTGGCTTGTGTTTCATCATTATACTGCAGCCTTCCCGGTATAACCAGTGGCATTATTGCAGCTAACTCGGCACTTACAGTGGCGGGACCGCGCAGGACTTTAACCTGCTTCCCTTTTAACTTTCTCTATGAAAGACATATTTTATTATGAAGTTTTATTTTACGTACAATATGTGACATATCCTGTGCACGTAAACCAGGACTAAATGTAGTGCAATGCAGACCCATGCTGCTTCTTGCTGGGAAGCCTATGTCATACTTCCAGATTACCTACAAATATATGCTATCACAAAAATTACAAAATGCAACAGAATATTGAATATTTTTCATGTTCCCCTGACACCCGGATTTGCTCCAGGAGTCCTGATTACCCTGTTTATTTGTAGTATATACTATTTCTTCTGATTCAACTGCAGCTACAATTAAGCCTTCCACATCTATGTGGCTTTCTGATTCTAAGATTCTTTCTAATTTAGGCTTTGTTGCAGGAGGCTTTGGAAGGAATACTGTACAGCAGTCTTCGTATGGCTGAATTGAAGTTTCGAAAGTACCGATTTCTTCAGCCTTATCCATTGCAATAAGAGGTCTCATTACAGGCCTCTGTTACTACAAGTGCTTCTGCAGTCTGGCTTGCTGCCTGACCAAGGTTTTCACCTGTATTTCGAAGTGCATATTGTATTCCTTACTCTACCATATTTAGTACCTGATTACCTTTAATCCAGCATACCCAAAAGTGAAATATTTTTTTAACTTAAGAATTTTAACGATTTTACGGCACATAATCCCATATTCCCATACTTCAGAAACCTGATAACAGCTCTGAAAGTGAAATATTTTTTTAAGTTCAGAATTTTAACGAAAAAACAGCAAATATTCGTTAAAAACTCAGAGTAAAAAATATTTTTCACTTTTGAACTCCATTTCACCTTCAATCTCAAGCATAATTGTATTTCGGGCCCTGAAAATCGTTAATTTCCCATACTTACTTTAAAATTTTCACTTTTGCCATCAGCAGGCACAGAGACCTCATACAAAGAATATCCTTAACATCCATATGCATCATATTCACAGGCAGCAGAAAAGGACCCTGAAGTCCAGAGTCCTTAAATTCATATAATTTCTATTTATTTGTAATATATACGATTTCTTCTGATTCAACTGCAGCTGCAATTAAGCCTTCTACGTCAAGATGACTTTCTGATTCTAAGATTCTTTCTAATTTAGGTTTTGTTGTAGGATGCTTTGGAAGGAATACTGTACAGCAGTCTTCGTATGGCTGAATTGAAGTCTCGAAAGTACCAATTTCTTCAGCCTTATCCATAATGTCTACTTTATCCATTGCAATAAGAGGTCTCATTACAGGCATCTTAACACAGGCATCTGTTACTACAAGAGCTTCTGCAGTCTGGCTTGCTACCTGACCAAGGTTTTCACCTGTAATAAGCATCATTGCCTTGTTCTTTTCTGCAATCTTTTCTGCAATTCTCATCATAAATCTTCTTACTAAGATTGTAGTTTCTTCTTCAGGGCAGTTCTGAACAATCTGCTCCTGAATAGGTAAAAGATTGATTACATGCATCTTAAAGTTACCGCAGTATGAAGCAACAATGCGGGCAAGCTCCTCTACTTTTTCCTGTGCTCTCTGGCTTGTATAAGGGTATGAATGGAAATGAACAGCTTCAATTACCATTCCTCTCTTAGCCATCATCCATGCAGCTACAGGGCTGTCGATTCCACCTGATAAAAGTACCATACCCTTTCCATTTGTTCCAAGTGGAAGTCCGCCAAAACCAGAAATCTTTTCCTGGTAGATGTATGATTTGTCATGTCTTACGTCAACAAAAAGACGTACGTCAGGATTATGTACATCTACTTTAAGAACTTTACATCCAATAAGAACCTTTGCTCCTATTATTCTTCCAATATCAGGTGATTTAACCGGGAAGTTTTTGTCAGCTCTCTTAGCTTCGACCTTAAACGTTTTGATGCCTTTTGTTTCAATAAGGTTCATCATGTATTTTACAGCTTCTTCGCCAATTGCATCAAGGTTACTTTCTGCTTCTACAGCAGGGCTTATTGATGCTACTCCGAATACTTTTGCAATCTGTCTTACAAGCTTGTCTGTATCAACTGTTTTATCTGCTCTCACATAAATAAGACCTTCATGTCTTCTTACATCAACACCGTTAAACTGCTTAACATTTGCACGAATACGTTCGACAAGCATTCTTTCGAAATATGGCTTATTCATTCCCTTAAGAGCTACTTCACCGCATCTTACGATAAAAATATTCTGTTCGTTCATTTTCTTCTCCTATCTGAATGAACCGAGACGTCTGAAACGGTTCACTGCGTTTTTAACTTTATCTATTACATAATCCATTTCTTCTATAGTATTAAACTCATTAAAGCTGAAACGGATTGCACCTTCAATTTCTTTATCATTCAGGCCCATAGCCTTAAGCACATGGCTGTTACCCTTCTTGTTTGAAGAACATGCTGAGCCAGTAGATACAAATATTTCATCCTGCTCAAGAGTGTGTAAAAGTACCTCTGCTCTTGTACCCATAAAAGAAATGTTAAGTACTGATGGAGCACTGTCTTCCGGAGTATTAACAAGAAGATCCTTAAGTTCAGCATTAAGACCATCTCTGAGATAAGCTTTTGCTTTTGCCATATTTGCGGTGCGATCATCAAAGCTGTCGTTCATAAGTTCAGCTGCTCTTGCAAAACCAAGAATACCGGGAACATTTTCTGTGCCTGCTCTCATGTGTTTTTCCTGACCTCCGCCTACCATGAATGGCTCAGTTCTGGTTCCTTTTTTAATATATAGTGCACCCATTCCCTTTGGACCATGAATCTTATGAGCACTCATGGAAATAAGGTCTGCTCCAGTACCAGCCATATTAACTTTTCCATATGCCTGAACTGCATCAGTATGGAACACTGCATTACCTTTAAGCTCAGCAATTTCCTTTACTGGCATAATTGTACCCACTTCGTTATTTACTGCCATAACAGAAATAAGGATTGTGTCTTCGTTAACAGCATTTTTAAGCTGATCCATATTGAGATGACAGTATCTGTCCACGTCAATATATTCTACTTCAAATCCTTTTCTCTCCATTACTCTGCATGCTTCAAGAACTGCAGGATGTTCGACCTTTGTTGTAACAATTTTCTTTCCTTCACGTTTCTTTGCTTCACAAACACCATATATTGCTGTGCTGTCTCCTTCTGTACCTCCTGATGTAAAATATATTTCATCAGGTGTGACGCCAAGTGTTTCTGCAATAATTCCTCTTGCTGTTTTTACTTTCTTTTCTGATGCAAGTCCAAGAGAATGTAGTGATGACGGATTACCAAAGTAGTTTCTCATGGCATCAGCCATAATATCTGTTACCTCATCATACTGTCTTGTTGTTGCACTGTTATCTAAATATACAAACATTTTTGTCTCTCCATTTTAAGCAGAAATACCTCCCCGTTTTTTAGGGGAGGTAAAGTTTCCAGTAAATAAATGACTATTTTGCGTAATCAATTGCTCTTGTTTCTCTTACAACATTAACCTTGATCTGACCTGGATATTCAAGTTCAGATTCGATTTTTTTAGAGATTTCTCTTGCAAGTAATACGATTTCGTCATCGTTAACTTCTTCAGGTCTTGCAACGATTCTGATTTCTCTGCCGGCCTGAATAGCAAATGACTTGTCAACACCTGGTGTTGTATTAGCAATTTCTTCTAACTTTTCAAGTCTCTTGATATATGTATCAAGTGTTTCTCTTCTTGCACCAGGTCTTGCTGCTGATAAAGCATCCGCTGCTGCAATAAGAACTGCTTCCATTGATTTTGGTTCGTAGTCACCATGATGAGCAGCTACACCGTTAATAACCAGTTCTGATTCCTTGTATTTCTTAAGTACTTCAATACCGATATCAACGTGAGTTCCTTCGTATTCATGGTCTAGTGCCTTACCAATATCGTGAAGTAAACCTGCACGTTTTGCAAGTTTTACGTCAAGTCCAAGTTCTCCTGCCATTAAACCTGCAAGATGAGAAACTTCAATAGAATGCTTAAGCACATTCTGACCATATGAAGTTCTGTATCTCAGTCTTCCTAAAAGTTTAACAAGTTCCGGGTGAAGATTGTGAATGCCTGTTTCGAAAGTAGCCTGTTCACCTTCTTCTTTAATAATGTTGTTGACTTCTTTTTCTGCTTTCTGAACCATTTCTTCGATTCTTGCAGGATGAATTCTTCCATCAACAATAAGTTTTTCAAGAGCAAGTCTTGCAATTTCTCTTCTTATAGGGTCAAAACCTGAAATAATTACAGCTTCAGGTGTATCGTCAATAATTAAGTCTACTCCTGTAAGAGTTTCAATTACTCTTATGTTTCTTCCTTCTCTTCCGATAATACGACCTTTCATTTCGTCGTTTGGAAGGTTTACAACAGATACTGTGCTTTCTGCAACATGGTCAGCAGCACATCTCTGAATAGCACCTGTAATGATTTCTTTTGCTTTTTTGTCAGCTTCTTCTTTAGCTTTGTACTCAATGTCCTTGATCATTACTGCAGATTCGTGTCTTACATCCTTTTCAATTTCATCAAGTAAAAGAGCTTTGGCTTCTTCTGCAGTAAGACCGGAAACTTTTTCAAGTTCTTCAATCTGTTTTGCAAGAAAACCATCTAATTCTTTTTTCTTTTTTAAAATCTCGTTTTCGTGTTTTGTAATGCTTTCTTCTTTCTTTTCTATGCTATCCAGTTTACGATCGACAGATTCTTCTTTCTGAATTAATCTTCTTTCTGAGCGCTGAATTTCCGCTCTTCTTTCTCTCACTTCGCGTTCAACATCTGTACGCATTCTGTGAGCTTCTTCCTTTGCTTCTAATGTTATCTCTTTTCTAATTGTGTCAGCGCGAGTTTCTGCATCAAGAATCATGTTCTGTGCTTTCTGCTCGGCACTGCCAATAGCCTTTTCACCAATATTTTTTCTTAAAATATATCCGATTAAAAGGCTTACTATCGCTACAATTACAACTATTGCAACCCATATTATTGGAGACATAACAGCACCTCCTTTGCCTATAAATATATATTCTATGATCTATAAAAAATTTTGCATTACATAATTAAAACTTGATATATTCACACAAAGTATATTATAATGTTGTTGTCGACGTTATGTCAAGAACAAGAGGTTAAAACTATGAACAATTTTTCAAATCTTTTTAAAAATGTAGATAAAGCACTGATAATTACAGTAGGGTGTCTTGCAGTTATCAGCGTCCTTATTATTGGCAGTGCCAGCATAGATAACGGTTTTTTCAGTCGTGATGTTATTGTACAGTCAGCTGCATATATTATAGGTGCCATAGGGGCCCTTTTTATATGCTCATATAACTATACAATGTTCTCCGGCTTCGAAAAGCATCTTTATGTGCTGTCTCTGGTTCTGCTTTTTCTTGTATATGTACCAGGTCTTGGTATTGAACAGTTCAGTTCAAGAGCATGGATCAACCTTGGATTTATTACAGTTCAGCCATCAGAAATAGTAAAAATACTTTTTATACTCATAATGGCAGGATACCTTGATGAACACAAAGACGACCTGTACAACTTTAAGGGCCTTATAAAGGCAGGTATGGTAGCCGCTCCAATTATTCTTATTATCCTGAAAGAAGACCTTGGTAGTGCGCTGGTTTTTGCCGCAGTATGGGCAGCCATGGTATTCTTTGCAGGTATTGACCTTAAGGTTTTTGCAAAGTTCTTTGCCCTTGTTGCCGGAATGGTTCCTGTGGCATTTCTCTTTATGGCTGACTATCAGAAAGGAAGAATAGAAGCCTTCCTTCATCCTTCAAATCTTCAGCTTGCAGGTAATTATCAGGTATGGCAGTCAAAGGTTGCCATTGGCTCTGGGGGAGTTTTTGGTAAAGGACTGTTCCACGGAACACAGAAGGAACTTGACTTTATTCCTGTAATGACATCTGACTTCTTCTTTTCTGTATTAGGAGAAGAACTTGGTCTTGTAGGAGGCCTTGTAGTAATCGGACTGTTTACCATTCTTCTTACAAGAATGGCCAACGTTGTAAGAGATGCCATTGACTTCTACGGCGCACTTATTGTAGTAGGAGTTATAGGAATGTTTGCATTCCAGATATTCGAAAACATTGCCATGACTATTGGACTGATGCCTGTAACAGGTATTACACTTCCATTCCTTAGTTATGGTGGATCATCAATTGTTTCTAATATGCTTGCACTTGGCTTTGTGCTTAACGTATGCATCAGAAACAAGTCCATTAATTTCTAAAATCCTATAGCAAAGGCAGGTGCTGAAAATAAAAAACAGACAACTGGAAATCATGCTCTACTTAAATCAGCACAAGAAAAGTACTATTTCTGAACTGGCTGGTGAATTTGAAGTAAGTAAACGAACAATCATGCGCGACCTTGATTTTCTATCATCCATTGGCGTTCCTTTATATACTCAGCCAGGACACGGCGGTGGAGTCTGCTTGGATCAGCACTACAGCTTTGATCAGAGCTTTTTTTCTCCTCATGAGATCAGCAATCTGATTTTAGCTCTTCATATTGCTGACAGCTTAAACATGGGTCATAACAAGAACTCAATTCTGAAAAAGCTGGAACTTCTTCTTCCCGAGCTTACTCTTTCTAAAGAAAACGATTTTTTTCAGTACGTCAGGGTTGCTCCATTAGCAAAGGGCTTTGACTTTAATGATCCCTTAATAAAAAGTATAAACTACGGACTAGACGAAGAAGTTCTCCTTAAACTGATATATGATAATAAAGAATATATTATAGCTCCATTGTATTATTCCATCGATTCAGATGGTATCTCACTTTGTGGAAGCACTGACCAGAATTGTCATTTCTTTAATATTAATAAAATCACAGAATGCACCCCTACAGATACAGAATTTATACGAGACGACTATAAAAAATATATGGATTTTTAAATAAAGGTGACACAGTGTGTCATCTTTATTTTGTTATATTATCTTTTGGAGGACAGATAAAATGAAAGATAATATATATGAAAATAAATCAGTAAAAAGGCTTATTCTGTATTTTTCAGTTCCAGCCATACTTTCACTTATAGTTGAAATTCTGGCATCTGTAGTAGATACTGCTTTTGCAGGTCATTTAGGTTCACAGTCAGTTGATGCTCTTACTGCCATGGGTATACTTACTCCCCTTCTTAACTTATTTACATCTGTTCAGTCTCTGTTTGCTGTTTCTACATCAGTTTTTACTGCAAAATATCTTAACGATAAGATTAAACGAGACGGATTTTTTGTAACAGGACTGCTTATGTCAGCAATTGTATCTACCACATTCTCTTTAATAATCCACTTCAGCTTAAACCATGTTCTGAATATGCTTAATGCACAGGGCAATGTATTTTTTCTTGCTGAATCATATTTAAAAATACAGCTTCTAAGTAATATATTCAGTTCCATAGGATATACACTTACAAGCGTAATCCGTGCATATGGATTTCCAGAAGCAGAAATGAAAATAACCATTTCTTCCGTCATTGTAAATATACTGTTTAATGCCATACTGACCTTTGGTTTCAGGGCCGGCTTTGCAGGTTTAGCAGCGGGCACCCTGATAAGCGAGGTAGTATGTGCATTGTACGCTTTTATATGGTTAAAGAAACACTTTCTGCTTCCTTCAAGTTATCACATCTCTATGTCTGTATTTATAGGCAATCTGAAAGAGCTTGTAAAGCTTGGACTTGCAGAAACCTTAATACAGTCAGTTGGAGGATGCACTGGATTTTTTGTTAACAACAGTATTATGCTTCATCTTGGAATCGCATATATTGGCATATGGAATGTAGTGCAGAATATCTATACACTGCTGCTCATGCCCGTTGTAGGAATCACTCAGGCTGTGCAGACCATCATTGCATATTTTAATGGTCAGGGAAACGAAGAAAAGAAAAAGAAAACTATAAAATCCACCACTTTTGCCACTGTATCTTATGGTATTGCAGCAACTATTTTTGTATTTATATCAGGGAGTTCTGTACTTTCAATATTTCTACACAGTAATGAACTTGTATGTTCTGCAGTAACAGTTCTTCGCATTGCATTTGCAGGCTTTTCTTTAACTGGTATTTTTTACACAATAATGACCCTGTTTGAAGTAACAGGACATGAAATCAGAGCTGTTGTAATGATACTTATGAGACAGGTACTTCTTATGGTTCCTCTTGTATATATACTTCCATATCTTCTTAAAGGTGTGTCTCTTTCTGTATTCTTTGCTATTCCTGCTTCTGATGTGCTCGCCCTGTTTATTACATTAATTCTGCTTTTCAGGATAAAGCGAACAGCATAAATTAAAAAAATGCAGATCGTTTAAGGATAATCCTTAAACGGTCTGCATTTAACTTCTACATATTTTCTATTATTCTGCTTGTTATCTTCTTAAAGTTTTCCTGAATATATGTCTTTTCTTTAAGAACAATAGGAACACCAAGATTTGTTGAAATGTGAATGTTCTCGTCATACTGAACAGCACCTGCAAGTGGTGGCATAAGCATGGCTTTTACATCTTTCAGTCTTGGTGCATATCCTGCATTCATAAGTTCAACCATTACCTTATTCAGAACCACTACTCTTTCTCTTATTCCTAGTTTCAGAAGTTCTCTGTCAAGAAGGTCAGCATCTCTTAGTGATGCATACTCAGGAGTCGTGACTATAACTGCTGCATCAGCTCCTGCAGATGCAAGTACAAGACCATCATCAATTCCTGAAGGTGAATCTATTATTACATAGTCATACATATCCTTTAATTTATCACAAAGTACCTGCATATGCAGAGGCGTAAGGTCACCCTCATCCCTTGCTGGTGATGCAGCCATAATATACAGTGAATCGAATCTCTTATCCCTTATAAGGGCCTGCTTGATTCTGCATACACCAGTAAGCACATCATACACATCATATACCACGTTATTTTCAAGGCCAAAATAAAGGTCTAAGTTTCTTAACCCCAAATCAAGATCAACAATAACCACACTTTTTCCTGCCTTCGCCAGTGTTGCACCGAAGTTGACAGAAAACATGGTTTTCCCTGTTCCTCCTTTTCCTGATGTAATTAAAAAAGCTTTACCCATTTTTTCCTCCAATTAATTTCTATTGAATAACATTCTTTCCATTGTTAGCCGAAAATGCTGCTTCTGATTTTTTCTTTTCTTCTTTAGCTTTTTCAGCTTTTTCGTTAAGTTTAAAATATTCGTCCATTACATCTCTTACAATAGGAGCTGCATTATATGAATATCCACCTTCAACAAGCATTGCTACAACAGCAACCTTAGGATTGTCTGCTGGTGCCATGGAAACAGTCCATGCATATTCTTCGTATCCATCTTTGTAGCTGTTAATCATACTCTGATTAATCTTGTAATCGCTTAGTTCAATCAGAGCGTCATCAATAGCATCATCAACAGTAGGATAAGTTTCCTTATCTTTGTCTACCATTTCTTTTGCTTTATTATATACCTCATCAAAGGAAACTCCTGTACCAGCACTTCCATTAAATGCACCAAGGTGATTTCTTATATAATCAACTTCACTCTTAGGCTGTTTAATACTCTGGTTTTCCGCTGTACCAGTTTTACCAGCTACTTCAATAGGGAATCCTCTGTATGTATTTGCAAGAGTACCACTCTTACATACTCGTTTCATGCCCTTAATAACCTCGTCCAGATTGTTCTGGTCCAAGTCGATTTTCTTTGCTACTTCTGTCTGCTGTTCTCCTCTTCCTTCAACACCTGAAAGAAGTGTAACTTTGTTTCTTACACCACGGTTACCAATTGTTGCAATATAGTTTGCAACCTGAAGAGGTGTATATGAATGGAAACCCTGTCCAATAGATGTATTAAACAGGTCACCCATGCCCCAGTCAGCCTGAATAAAGTAGTCAAACTTAAGTCTTGTAGCAACATTCTCTACCTGACTGTCAATAACATCTGTTTCTTCATCAACCATTTTAATAAGGTCATTAAAGTCAGGGTTATCCTTCATCCAGTCAGACATCACATATAAATTCTTTTTAAGTTTTTCATAGTCATCTGCAATTTCAGAAGGGAAGAAAGTATGAGCATTCTCGTAAAGGAATGATCTTACGCTTGCTTCCATTGCAGCCTGCTTTCCTTCTGCAGATGGACTAGGTCTTACAGTTTCGTATAACTCAATACCTGTTTCTTCTCCAAGTCCGAATTCTCTTGCATTTTCTACTATTTTTTCTACAGTAATAGGTTCTTTATAGCCTAATGATGCTCCTGTACCGAAGTCCTTGCCTGCAGCAATGCAGTAGAAGTAATAGTTACAGGATTCTCCTAAACCCCATTCCAGGTTAATACTTCCGTGACTTCCACCATAGTTGTTCCACAGGTCACAACCAAAGTTTCTTCCACCAATATTAACATATCCCTTGTCATAAATCTGTCTGTACGGATCAAGTCCGCATTCAAGAGCTGTAATGGATGTTATAGGTTTAAATGTGGATCCTGGCGCAACGGCTGTTCTTGTTACATTGTTCCAGAGAGGTGATGGAGACATACTGTCTCTTGGGTTATCAGGCTGTACTGATTCCCATGCCTCATTTGAAATACCATTTGCAAATATATTAGGATCATACTCAGGATAACTTGCCATACCAAGAACCTGACCTGTTTCTATATCAATAGCAACCACAGCACCGCTCTGGCTGTTTTCTGATTTCTTAATATTTTTTTCTAAGGATTCCTCCATGGCTTTCTGAAGATCAGCATCAATTGATGCAAATACATCGTTACCCTTCTCCGGCTTTTCTTCTTTAAGGGTTTCGACATATTCTCCACCACTGTTAACCCTTATTTCCTTATGACCTGCCTTACCATGAAGATGTTCTTCCATGGCTGCTTCAAGGCCATCTTTACCTACAAGGTCAGTTGCACTATAGCCCTGCTCTTTTACATAATACTCTGCTTCGCTTTCCGAAATAGCACCCATGTATCCAAGCACGTGACACGCTTCACTTCCCCCTGGATATGAACGCTGCGTCTCAGATGCAATTTCGACACCAGGAATAGCAGCTTCTTCCAGATAAGCTATGGTTTCGGGCTTAAGATTTGTTGCAACCTTTATAGGTCTGTATCTTGTAAATCCATTAGTTGCAATTTCATTTCTTATAACGAAAATTTTTCTTGCTTCTTCATCACTCATGGATTTGTCAATATTGTACTGTTTTCTAAGATCTTTAAAACACTGTTCTGCACTTATACCCTTTTCTATGGCACTGGCAGGATAACCGAATTTTGTAAGGAATCTCTCTTTTTCCTCCTCATGAGTATATACCATTTTCTTTACAGAAATAGGAGGGTCAAGACTGTACTTGTCTCTCAGAATATCCATGGCCTCATATCTGTCAAGACCCGGATCAATTCTGTACTTTGTACGAAGCTGAGTGAAAGCCTGCTCAGGGGAAAGATCAGGATCCATTCCCTGGTCATGAAGCCACTTCTTTACTTCGCTGTCATATGTGTAATAAAAATCACCATTCTTGTCGATTTTTATACCAAAGTTATCATTAAATTTTTCGTTATTATCAATTAATACATTTACCAGCTTGTATGCCGCATCATTTATTTCTTCTGTGTCTAGTGAACTTACATTAAAGTTAACTGTGAAAATCTGCTTGCTTACAGCAAGAGGTCTTCCATACCTGTCATAAATATTTCCACGAGGCGCAGAAGTATATAAAATTTTTGTGTTCTGTTCAGAAGCCTTATCTGACCATTCATCATGCTTAACAACAGTAACCACAAACAGTCTTACAGCAAGAATTGTCATCAGTATGAGAACAATTGCAACAATCTGTCTGTATCGTGATTTAAATAGCTTGTAATTATTGTTCATCTGAAATACCTGTCTTTTCTATGTTTAACTGCTTTCTTAATTAAAATCAGATATAGCAGTGTGCCTGCAGCTGTATTAAAAATAAGCTGAACAGGAAGTACTCTTACTGCATACATATAACTGTATGAATTATCCGATATGCTATATATAATCCACATAACAGTAACAAAAATTACTGTTGACCCCACCAGCATTATAACTGCATTTAAAACATTTTCGGTGTTAAAGTATTCCTTGATAATGAATACAACTACTCCTGTAACTGCAATTGCAAAGGCAAAAGGGCCAATGTACTGACCGTACATTATATCCGTAAGAAGTCCGAAAATAGGGCCAAAGAACAGTCCCGGCAATACTTCATCATATACAAAGGTGAATATTACAGTAAGGCAGAGTATCAGGTTCAGATTAATTCCTGCTGAAGGAATAAGGCCATATAAAAATGGCTGAAAAAGAAAAGCTGCTAAGTAGAAAAGGAATGCCTGCCAGTACTTCATATTACCACCGATACTTTCTGAAGTGTTCTGAAATCTACTGCAGGTTTAACCATTACTCTTAAAAGCTGTGAGTTACTGTCGTACTTTGTCTTTACTATTTTACCAATTTCAAGGCCTGCAGGATAAATTCCAATTCCAGAAGTAATGAGAGAATCTCCTTCTTCAATCTTTGCTTTATTATCAAGCAGGTATCCACTTAGAAGACCATCTTCTGCTTTTTCTATAACTCCTACAATATCAAGTTTACCTGATACTGTAAAGCTTGCCTTGTTTGATTCGTCAGTAATAGAGCTTATTTTTGACCATCCGTTTGATGTTGAAATAACTCTTCCCACAAGACCACTTCCATAAACTACACTGTCACCTTCTTTTATGCCGCTCTCTGAACCCTTGTTAATGGTAAATACATTCATCCATGTTGCACCATTCATTGAGGTTGCTGTAACATCAGCAGTTACAAGTTTCTTCTCTGCGTCTTTCAGGTCATAGTTAACTGCTGCTGCAAGGTCCTTTAGTTCCTGAAGTTCTTTTGCAGAAAGTGCAGTAGCAGTAATTTCTTTCTTTAACTCTGCGTTTTCTTCTTTTAGTCTTTCGTTTTCTTCCTGATATTCTCTGTATGAGAATATACCCGTAACATTACCGGAAATAAGATCAGAAAGAGCTACAAAAGGCTTTTCTATAGTAGTAATCACTGTATTTAAAGTTCTTGATACAGGGTCACTTTTGCCGTCAGCAGAAACTGAAACAACAAGTATAAGAAAACTTATAGCTACAATACTCACTAAAAATGTTATTAATTTATGATTTCTGATCCATCTCATATGTCTTACCTATCTTCTTTTAATTCCTGAAGCATAAATCTTTAGTTTTTCAATATCTTCAAGACTTGTTCCTGTTCCAAGAGCTACTGCTTCAAATGAATTATCAGCAACTACAGCCTTTATACCTGTTCTCTTTTCAATAAGTGTATTAAGGTTACGGATGTTTCCGCCGCCGCCAGAAAGAATCATTCCTCCTGCTGCAATGTCAGCTGCAACTTCTGGTGGTGCCTGTTCAATAGTACCCTTTATTCCATCAATAATAAGGTCGATAGATTCCTGAAGAGCAACCATAATATCTCTGTTTGTAACATCAATTGTCTTTGGAAGACCAGAAATAATGTCTCTTCCGCTTGCACTTACGCTTTCGATAATTTCATCACCATTATCGTCAATATCCATGCATGCTGTTCCAAGATTAATTTTAAGGTATTCTGCTGTTTTGTCTCCAATAAGAAGAGCATGTCTTTTTCTCATATACTGAACAATTGCTTCGTTAAATTTGTCTCCGGCATATCTGATTGATGAACTTGCAACAATACCGCCTAAAGCAATAATAGCAATGTCAGTTGTACCTCCGCCAATATCAGCAATCATGCATGCTGTGGAACTGTCAACATCCATACCTGCACCAATAGCAGCTGCCATTGGTTCGTCAAGAATATATACTTCTACAGCACCCATCTGTCTTACAACTTCTTCTACAGCTCTCTTTTCTACTTCTGTAACTCCGCTTGGTACTCCTACAACAACACGGAACTTCTTAAGTTTGTTTGCTGCTACTGCTTTTTCTATAAACGCCTTAAGCATATCTGCTGTTCTGTCAAAGTCAGAAATAACACCATCCTGTAACGGTCTTACAACGCTGATGTTTGCTGGTGCTTTGCCAATCATGTCTTTTGCTTCTGCTCCAACAGCAATTGTAACACCTCTTCTTGTGTCCTTTGCAATTACAGATGGTTCGTTAACAACGATTCCACTCTCCTTTATGTAAATAAGGGTATTTGCTGTACCTAAGTCAATACCCATATCCTTCATTGAAAAAAATCCAAACATTTTAATACCTCCACATTATATCCTTATAGTAAATCCATATCTTTTAGGCTTGAATATCTGCCATTACCAATTATGATATGGTCAAGTACTCGTATTCCTAATAACTTTCCGCTGTCAATAAGCCTTTTTGTTGTTTCAATATCTTCCCTGCTGGGCGTTGGATCCCCGCTTGGATGATTATGAACAAATATTACGGCAGAAGCACTTTTTCTTACTGCCATGGTAAACACTTCTCTTGGATGAACCACTGTACTTGAAAGTTCTCCTACAGATACATCATCAATTGTTATAATACCGCCTTTGGTATTTACCAGTATACTTTTGAAGTGCTCTTTTTTCTCGTATCTTAACTTTTCCATAAAAAGTTTTGCAACGGTTTCTGAGCTCTCCAGGCATATTTCTTTTTCGGCAGGTGTCATGGCAATTCGTTTGCCAAGTTCTACTGCAGCAAGAATGCTGCATGCCTTTACTCTGCCTATTCCGTTTACCTTTGTAAGTTCTTCAGGTTCTGCAGTTGCAAATCCGGAAATGCCATCAGCATATTCTGAAAGAATATCTTCTGCAAGACCGATTGCTGATTTGCTTCTTGTTCCTGTATGTAAAATCAGGGCAAGAAGTTCTGCATTTGATAGTGCTTTTATTCCGTATTTCAGGGCCTTTTCCACAGGTCTTTCGTTTTTGGGCAGTGATTTTATCTGCATGTTAACCTCATTTCAGTAAAATCAGCCTTATACTGTCCAGGTTAAAATAACCACAAAATTTCACGTTAGATTATATCATTTTTTTGACCGCCTATCAAGTCAATGCCTTTATAATTCACAAAACCCGCACAAAGAAAAAAATCCGGATTCCTGTTATCCGGATTTTCATGTAACATGCCATAGTGGCTTACATACCAAGAATTATATTATATATATATGCTACAACCTCAGCAATATTCATATCACTTGAGTCAACTTCAATGGCATCTTCTGCCTTTCTGAGCGGGTTAAGTTCTCTTGTTATATCGTTATTGTCTCTTTCTACTATGTCCTTAAACACTTCTTCAAATGAAACAGCCATTCCTTTTTCTAAAAGTTCTGTGCATCTTCTTTCTGCACGTACTTCTGGAGAAGCTACCAGGAAGAATTTGAATTCTGCGTCAGGAAAAACATTATTACCTATGTCTCTTCCATCCATAATAACGCTCTTTGTTCTGCCCATGTTTCTCTGCAGATCAACAAGCTTTTTTCTTACTGCAGGAATCTGAGAAACAAGTGATGCCTGTCTTGCAATTTCTGGTGTTCTGATTACACCGTCTACAACTTCTTCATCAAGAATAATATGTCCATCAGAAAAATCAATATCTGTGTTTTCTAAAACTTTTTCTACAGCATCCATATCGTCAATATCAGTATCTGTTACAAGCATTTTGTAACCTACTGCCCTGTACATTGCTCCTGTATCAATATAGTCTATCTGCATGCGTCTTGCAAGCTCTTTTGCAATAGTACTTTTTCCTGCACCGCTTGGTCCGTCTATAGCAATTCTGATAATATTATCCATGTTCTTCTCCTACTTTGTATTTAATAATTTTTCAATTTCCTTTACAAATGTATTAACATCTGTAAACTGTCTGTAAACAGATGCAAATCTTACATATGCAACCTGATCAACGCTTTTCAGCTGATCCATAATAAGTTCTCCAACTACATTACTTTCTATTTCATTTACCATCATATTGCTGACTGAACGTTCAATTTCCATAACCATTCTTTCGATTTCTGCCATTGGAACAGGCCTTTTTTCGCATGCTTTTACAATTCCGTTAATGATTTTATTGCGATCAAAAGCTTCACGTCTGCCATCTTTTTTGATTACCATAATAATGGACTCTTCTACTTTTTCGTATGTAGTAAAGCGCTTTCCACAGGCTTCGCATTCTCTTCTTCTTCTGATTGCAAAACCTTCTTCTGTTGGTCTTGAATCAATTACTTTTGTATTTTCATGTTCACAGATTGGACACTTCATAAGGTACCTCCAGTCTACCAGTATAATTTTACATCTACATATGGTATATATTACTACATTCCAGACCTGTTTTCTACTATTATTTTTGTCTTTCTTTTTCTGCAGCCTCAAAAAGCATATTCTTTTCTTCTTCAGAAAGTTTCATGGTAAAAGGCAGAAAATCAAGTGTTTCCTGGTCAAATACAAATCCGTCTTCAGTGCAGAGTCTTGTAAAGTCATTCTTTTTTATGCCTGTTCTGCTGAATGTTATTTCTCCTGAAGCTATTTTTCTGTCATATATCTTAAAAAATATCTGTTTAAATGTCATATGCATTCACAAATCCTTTCCTGATCTATTTTCTTTTTATTCCCCTTAATGCTAAGCACAAGATTTTCCTGCCTGAATATTTCTTCTGCCATTTTCTTTATGCCTCCTGCAGTAATTTCAGAAAATCCACAAGTTGTTTCATCTATGCTTTTTGTTTTTTCTCCCATAATATGATTTTCGTATGCCCTGTTCCAGTTAAAATCCTCATTATCATCATAAATCATAAAAGCATTATCTGTATACTCAGGAAGTACCATTTCAAGACGCTCCTCAAGAGAGTCCGAAAGATTTTCAATTGCCTCCTTTACAATTCTGATTGAATCATAAAGATCTTTTGCCTTGACTTCGTAAGTGAAATACAGCCTTCCTATATTACTGTATTTTTCCATAACTGAAGTGTAACTGTAAATCATTCCTCTTTTTTCAGAAAGTTCCTGATGTATAAGGGAGTTTTCTCCCGAAAAGAGTATGTCATAAAGCACGTTTAGTTCTGCATATGTGTATTTTGTCCTTACAAAATCATAGGAAAACTGAACAATAGTATTCTTACTGTTTTTTATATAAACACTATTTTCTCTTTTTCCAAAATCCTGTGGCACAGGTGCTTCGTTACTTCTGTTAAGTTTCTCACTTCTTACAGTAAGTTCACCTGCTTTATTTACTATAAGATTCATGTCTTCATCTGTTACATTGCCTGTTACGTAGAAAAACACATTATCACATGTAAGTATACTGTTTCTGTATTCTTCCATTTTCTTTCTTGTGAACCTGCTTATATTACCTGCTTTTCCTGTAATGGTTCTTGAAAGAGAAGTTCCATTCCAGCAGTGGGTTCCAGAAAAATAGTCAAGCGTCTTATATTCGTCAGCCTCTCTTATTTCCGCCTTTACCCTCATGGCTTCTGTATCTAATACTTCTACCGGAACCTGTATTTCTTTAAATACTTCAGACAGTATATCAAAGGCCGCACAAAAGTGCTTTGGCGCTCCTATAATATACAGCTGCATAAATTCCTTATATGTTGCTCCATTAAAATACAGACCTCTTTTGTCAAGTTCCCTGTACATTTCCCCATTCATAATGTGATTTATATTCCTAAAAAATATGTGCTCCAGAAAATGTGTTATACCGTTATCTTTCTCTTCTTCGTACATTACTCCTGCTTTAATATATAGTGACAGGCAGAAGCTGTGCGTGTGAGCATTTGGATAATAGAACATGTCTATATTATTTGCTGATGTAAATTTCTTCTCCATATTAATCCCCTTTAAAATCTGCAGCTGTCCATACCGCCTCTGAACCCTGTTTTTATAAATTACAGAATTGAATCATCAAGAATAATTGTAAATGGTCCGTCATTAACAAGGGACACTTTCATGTCTGCGCCAAAAGAGCCTGTTACAAGTTCAGGATGTTCCTTTCTGCATTCAGATACAATATAGTCGTATAGAGCTTCTGCCTCTGCCGGAGCTCCTGCTTCTGTAAAGCTTGGTCTGTTTCCCTTCTTGCAGTTAGCATAAAGAGTGAACTGAGATACAAGCATAAGCTCACCATTTACGTCTTTTAGGGACAGATTTGTCTTTCCGTCTTCGTCTTCAAATATTCTCATATTAAGAAGTTTTTTAATGAACTTATCAGCAATTTCTTTTGTGTCATTGTGTCCTGCTCCTATTAAAACAACAAAGCCCTTTCCTATACTTCCGCCCTGAACTCCGTCAATTTTAATACTTGCATTTTCTACTCTCTGTATTACAAACTTCATCTTCTATTTTTCCTCTTTCTCAATTTCTTCTAATATTTTCTTGCAGGCAAGAATTTCTGCATATCCTGATACAGCAAGCTCCATGGCCCTGTTTACAAGTTCCTCTTTTGTTCCTTCGCTGTTTACTTCTGACGCAACCCTGTTAAAGGTATCATGTACAAGCCTTCTATAGCTATTATAGAAAGTTTCAACCTCCTTATTCTCCATTTCGTTTCTCATAAGAATGCCTGATTCCTTAACAGTAAGAACCTGCTTAAGAAGGCATACTGCTGTTAAATAGGCAATATGTTCCCTGTCATATCTTTTACCCTTTGCTCTTGGTAAAAGTCCGTTTTTAATATAGTTATTAATCATGGCAGATGTAAGCGTTTCTTCTTCATCAAGGCCAATATGCTGACGTTTCATGTAGCTTATTACCTGATCCATATAAAGGTCAATATCAGGAATATCCTTCCATTCTTCTGGCCCTGCAGATTCCATTTTTTCTTTAAATTCTTTTAAATTTTCCATAGCCTTACCCCTGTATAATATCTTTAATAATTTCTCCACCAATTAAAAGACCTGCAACCGGAGGAACAAAACTAATGCTTCCCGGCGTTCTTTCACCTGTTTTAACTGGTTCTTCCTTTGAAAAAAGGACCTTCACATTTTTAATATTTCTTTTTCGAAGTTCCTTCCTTATGACTTTTGCAAGAGGACACACACTGGTTTTACTTATATCAGCTATTTCAAACATGGAAGGATTAAGTTTATTTCCTGTTCCCATGGAGGAAATAACAGGCGTACCTGCCTTTTTTGACTTTTCAATAATATCAAGTTTTGCTGCTACTGTGTCTACTGCGTCAGCTACATAATCGTAATATGCAAAGTCAAACTGAGAAGTATTATCTTCCTTTCCCGGAAGATAAAAACACTTGAACTTCTTTACTCTGCACTGTGGGTTTACAGATAAAATTCTTTTTTCCATTACATCTGTTTTATCCATTCCAATGGTGTCATATGTTGCAATGATCTGCCTGTTAATATTGCTTTCGGAAACTGTGTCATTATCACAAATGTGAATTTCACCAACTCCTGCTCTTGCAAGTGCTTCCACAACATATCCGCCTACGCCACCTACACCGAAAACAAGCACTTTTGCCTGTTTCAGCTTTTCCATGGCATCAGCTCCTATTAGCATTTCTGTTCTGCTGTGTCTTATCATCTTCTTAAATCTCCAATTATACTGTATATTATATCAGAACTATATCCCTTACTGCTTAGATTTCTTCCGATTCTGCCAAGGATTTTTTCTGGCACTATATCTCCATCATGTATATCAGCACTTCTTAAAATCTTCATGGCTGCTTCCATGGCCCTTCCTCTTTCGTCAGTATCACCTTCGTACTCTTCATACGCTATATCTATAAGGTTCTGGGAAATTCCCTTTGTTCTGAGTTCATAGAAGACCCTGGATTTTGACTTTCCTTTTCCAAAGGCATACCTGAAATACTCATGACAATATCGCTCATCATTCAGATATCCATAATCAATATATTCCTTTATAAGCTGGTCTATTTCTGTTTCTTTAAATTCTTTCTTCAGAAGATAATCTTTTAATTCTCTACAGGTTCTGCTTCCACCTGCAAGTCTTCTTGCTGCTGCATCACGTACATCCATTTTCTCCACCTATAGCATCCTTATTTCTTCCTGTATTTCCTTCTGACTTACCATAGCACACTTGATTTCATCGGAAATATACATGTCTTTAAAATAGTAAGTCTCTCCTTCGTATGTAAGTGTGTCTGGAAGCTCATACTCTTTCGTAACCATAACCGGCATATCTCCGAAAATACCTTTTCCTGTGCACTTGGCAAAAGCCTCTTTTCTCACCCACAATGTAAAGAATCCTTCAATTCCCCACAGATGTACATAGTGAATTTCTTCATCTTTAAAAAAACGTTCTGCCAGTTTCTCATAATCACATGACTTCATTATCTGCACATCTATGCCACAGTTATCATCGCTTACCATGCACATCCAGAGAATGCCACTGTGAGAAAGGGAAAACTTCACAGGAACATCTTCAAAATACGGCTTACCATTTTCCGGCCTTATAATTCTGCTGTTATCAGGCACCCTACCCTGTCCTTTTTCTTCAAGGAAATATTCAGCCGCCTTTCTTATGAGATGATTCCCTTTTATGCCTTTTTCGAAATATCCATCATATATATATACTCTTTCCATAATATTCTCCTGTTTTAAGATAAAAGAAAGCGGATGCATAACACACCCGCCAGCTGACTATTCTTCATCTTTGTTTTCCATGCGCTCTAATACTCTTCTGTATCCATCAGCACCATAAACAAGGCACTTATTGATTCTGCTTATTGTTGCAGTTGATGCCTTGGTAGCGTCCTCAATCTCATTATATGTCTTCTTCTGAGACAGCAGTTTTGCAACCTGCAGACGCTGCGCAATAGCATGGATTTCGTTAATTGTACATGCATCTTCAAAAAACCTGTAACAGTCTTCTCTGTTCTCAAGTGTAAGTATTGCATCAAATAGCTCGTCAATATCTTCTCTTTTAAATTTTGATTCGTAAGCCATATAAATCCCCCCGTTCATACAATCTGACAGGATTAGTTTAACACTTCGACGCGTTAAAGTCAAGAAACATCTACTGGTTCAGCACCTCTATGGCTTTACGGAGCTGCAAATCTTCCTTTGCGTCTTCTGGGAGTTTAACCTCTATATCAGGCGTAATTCCAACCTTATGAATCTTGTTATTCTTTGGAGAAAAATATTCTCTTGTAGTAAGTTTAAGAGCAGATCCATCAGAAAGACTTTCTGTGTACTGCACAATTCCTTTACCAAAAGTTTTTGTACCGATTATTTTTCCGCCACCGTTTTCTTTAACTGCAACAGTGAGAATTTCTGCTGCGCTTGCTGTTTCTTCATTTACAAGGATGGCATACTTCATCTTAGTTGATTTGTCATCTGAGTTATAGTACTTTTTCTTACCATTCTTATCTTTTGTGTATATAACATTGCACTCCGGAAGCAGATAATCAGCTATTTCTATGGCGCTTTCCATAAGACCTCCCGGGTTATTTCTAAGGTCTATTACTACTTTGTCTATGCCTTTATTCTCAAGTCCTGCCATTTCTTTTCTGAACTGAGCTGTAGTTTCGTTTTCGAACTTGCTTATCCTTATATATCCTGTACCATCAGCTTCTCCAGCAAATACAGACTTTTCTTCAATAACACCTCTTACAATTTCAGTTTCTGTTTCCTTGTCATTTCTTCTGTATCTTACTTTGATTGTGGTACCTTCTTCTCCTCTTATGGCTTCCCTTACCTGGTCAAGATCATCATATTTTTTTCCATCCACAGTTAAAAGAATATCGCCCTTCTTAAGACCTGCTGCCTGTGCGGGAGATTCTTCATTTACTTCAACGACTTCTATTTCTTTATTTTCGTTAATGGTAAATGTAACCCCTATGCCCTCATAAGTTCCTGTTACATACTGGGCCCACAGTTCAAATTCCTCTTTTGTCATATATGCAGAATATTCATCTCCGAGGCTTGAAACAAGGGACTTATACAGGTTTTCCATCTGGGCTTCCTCATTAGTTTCACCAATGAATTCGCTATTAATTCTGTTCTGAATAAGATATAGCTTTGCATATTTTGCTGCTATTTCGTGTTCAGTTCTGTACTGTTCCTTAGAAACAACTGCTTTATCAGAAACAGCCATATAAACACCTATGCCTGTAACAGTAAGCACTGAAGAAAGAATCATCATAACTATTACAAATATAGTCAGTTTTTTCTTGTTGAATTTTACCATACTGCCACCTTACTCAATTTTGTCTACACGGAAGTTAAGATATGTTCTTCCCTCGTAATGATTTTCTTCCAGTTCACCTGTAAACTTATGCATTCTGTTATCTCTTAATGCCTGATCATATTTATCTACAGATTTAAACAGAACTGATGAAACCTGAGCTCCTCCGTCTTTTACAGAAAATCTTCTGTACTGTCCTTCTTTTCCTATATTCTTTACAAAGTTACATGTACCTCTTAATCCCACAAGTGGTCTTGGATTTTCACATCCAAAAGGTTCAAACTTTTCTATTGTGCGAACAAGCTCAAGATCGATTCTGTCAAGTGATGTTTCTATATCAGCCTGAATATTTTCCTTTAGAATCTCAGGATCTTCTTCCAGTCTGCATTTCAGGTTACTGTTAAGATTGTTTCTGAGCCTGTCTATATTCTCTTTCTTAATGGTAAAACCACATGCCGCTTTGTGTCCACCGAATTTTTCGAAGAGCTCTGCACTTTCATTAAGCATGTCATACAGGTTAAGTCCGTCAACAGATCTTCCTGTTCCTTTGTACATGCCCTCTCCCACAGGTGTTACAATAACTGCAGGCTGATAAAATTCTTCCTTTATTTTTCCTGCAACGATTCCTGTAATTCCTTCGTGAGCTTCTTTAAGTTCCACAAGAATAAATGGATCCTCGCTTGCAATAAGTTCTTTGCATTCTGCAAAAGTTTCTTCCTGCAGACTCTTTCTTCTGCTGTTAAGTTCAACAAGTTTTGCCACAAGTTCTGAAGCCCTGTCTCTGTCTGTTGCTCTTAGAAGTTCTACGCCATATGAGGCATCTTCAAGTCTGCCCGCTGCATTAAGATGTGGTACTATTACAAAGGAAACATTTCCAGAATTTACATTTTCCTTCTTTAAGCCTGTTCCCTCTATAAGCATATTAAGGCCCATTCTGTTTCCGATGTGAACAGTTCTCAGACCATATTTTGCCAGGGTTCTGTTTTCATCCACAAGAGGAACAATGTCTCCTATGGTTCCAATTCCAACAAGGTCAAGAGTCCTGTTTATTACACTCTTTGGAAGTCCTGTTTCTGCTGCAATAGCCTGCGCAAGTTTAAATGCAACTCCTACCCCTGCAAGATTTTTAAATGGGTAAGGACATTCTTTCTGTTTTGGATTAATAATAAGGCAGTCAGGTTTAACATCTCCCACTGTGTGATGGTCTGTTACAAGAATCTTAAGACCTATCTGGTTTGCATATTCTACTTCTTTAACAGAGGTGCTTCCACAGTCAACTGTTATAACAAGGCCTGCGCCTCTTTCTTTTATTTCTTTCAGTGCCTGGCAGTTAAGTCCATAACCTTCTTTAAATCTTGATGGCAGGTGATATGACAGTTTGTCTGTCAGGTTTGAAAGTACATCAAGAAGAACTGATGTTGATGTAATTCCATCTGTATCATAGTCTCCATAAATGCATATTTCTTCTTCGTTTTCTATGGCAGACAATACTAAATCCACCCCTGCTTCCATATTAAGAAGCAGGAATGGATCATAAGTCTTTTGCGGTTTATCTGAGAAGAATTCTTCTATATCCTTCTCAGATGTAATTCCCTTTTTATTTAATAACTTAATAATTTCAGGTTGTAACTTCATTAAAAATCCTTCCTAAAAGTACTGCATTGGATCAACTGTTGCTCCATTAATCATAACTTCGAAATGAAGGTGAGGTCCTGTTGACCATCCTGTTGAACCGCAGTACGAAATAACATCTCCCTGGTTAACATACTGTCCCGGGCTTACTGCAAGTGAACTGTTATGTGCATAGAATGTTGTATAACCACCACCGTGATTAATCTGAACAGCTAATCCATATCCACCTGCGTCACCAGCTATTTCTACATATCCTGATGCAGCTGCAAAAATTGGTGTACCATATCCGCAGCCAATATCAACACCACTGTGGAATTTCTGTGTTCCCCATATTGGATGTGTTCTCCATCCATAGTAGTCTGTAATAAGGGTTGATGTAGCCGGCCAGATAAACATACCTCCTCCTGACGGAGCTGATGGTTCAGGAGTAGGAATTGGCTGTGGTGGAGGTGGTGTAAGAGCTTTCAGCTGTTCTCTGATGCTCTGCGCTTCTGCTTCCATTCTGTCAAATTCCGCCTGAAGATTTTCTCTCTTTTCGTCAAGTTCTGCCTTTATCTTATCTACTTCAGCTTTTTTTTCATCAAGCTCTGCTTTTTCTTTTTCTAATGCAGCCTGTTTCTTTTCCAGTTCTTCGTGCTGTTTCTTCAGTTCTGTTAATACCTTCTGATCGTTTCTGTATATTCTCTGAATCATTTCAACATTTGAAAGTAGTTCCGAAAGGCTGTTTGATCCAAGAAGTACATCAATATATCCTACAGAACCTTTTTTGTACATGGTTCTGAGTCTCATATTAAGACCTTCTCTTCTCTCTTCGATGCTGACTTTCATTGCTTCAATCTCATCAAAAGTCTTAAGGATTTCTGCCTGTTTTTTGTCAAGTTCAGCCTGAACTTTTTCTACTTCTTTCTGCTGAGATTCAACCTGTTCAATTAGTGAATCAAGATCTTTTTCTACTGAATCTTTTTTGCTGTTAAGGTTGTCAAGTTCTTCCTGTTTCTGCTGGAGCTGAGAGTCCGTTGCATATGCAACAATACCAGTTCCTGCACTGAATACTAATATGGCACTAAGAATTACTGCAAATATTTTCTTGTTCATGTTCTGCTCCTATGCCTTTACTTTCTTTGCTTTCTTTGTATCTAAGAATCTTCTCATGGAAATAATACTTCCGCCTGCACCAATACTTACACCCATTGCAAGGAATATGAGTATCAGGTTACCAGCAAGGTATGCTGCAGGAACAAGTGGTGATGATAATATAGTCATAAACTGAAGTCCTATGGTTTCTTCAATCTGGCGATATATCAGATATGTTATTCCTGAAGATACAAGTGATGAGAAAATACCAATAATAATTCCTTCTACAAGGAATGGTCCTCTTATAAACCAGTTTGTAGCACCTACATACTTCATTATTTCTATTTCTTTTTTTCGTGCAAGTACTGTAAGCTTTATTGTGTTTGATACTACAACTACAGAAACTACAATAAGGAATGTCATAATTACAACTGCTGCTATCTGAAGGAAGTTTGTAACCTTTGTAAGTTTGTCCACTGTTTCCTGATAGAATTTAACATCCTCTACCCCTTCTAATGTCTGGGACAGTTCCGTTACATCTGCCGCGCTTTCTATGGAATCCACTGTAACAAGTACTGAATCTGGCAGTGGGTTTTCTCCAAGAGAATCAAGCAGATATCCACTTTCTCCCCATCTCTTTTTCATTATGTTAAGTGCATCTTCTTTTGATCTGTATGTTACATCAGAAACGTTATCAAGTTTCTTAAGCTCTTCTGCTATATCTTTTTTCTGATCCTGGCTTGCATCTTCCTCAAGGAAAATTTCTACCTGATCGTAATTTTCTTTTATCATCTCTGTAAAGAGATTTACATTTACTGTTACTACAAAGAACAGTCCTAATATCAGCATCATTGCTGTAATTGCAAAGACTGAGGCAAAGCTCATACCTTTGTTACGGCTTATCTGTTTAAAAGCCTGTTTAATATTGTACCAGATTTTATTCATCTAAATATGAATCCTCCTCTTCTTCAATATTGTTCAGATCACAGAATCCATACTGTCCGAACTGGTCTCTTACAATGTGGCCGTTTTCTATAGCAACTACACGCTTGTTCATTTTGTCAACAATGTCCTTCGCATGTGTTACCATAACAATTGTTGTACCATTGTCATTAATTTCTTCTAACAGTTTCATTATGTCTCCTGCTGTGACAGGGTCAAGATTACCAGTAGGTTCGTCTGCTATGAGAAGTTTCGGGTTATTAATAATTGCTCTTGCAATGGCAACTCTCTGCTGTTCTCCTGCGGAAAGTTCTCTTGGATATTTACTTCCTTTGTCTCCGATTCCTACAAGTTCAAGAATCTGAGGAACTCTCTTTGCTATCTGTTTCTTTGTACAGTGAAGAATTTCCATTGCAAAGGAAACGTTTTCGAAAACTGTTTTGTTTTCTAAAAGTCTGAAATCCTGAAAAACCATTCCAATTCTTCTTCTTAGTTCTGGAATTTCTCTGTTGCTAAGTCTTGTTACTTCCTGTCCATCTACAATAATAGTGCCGGAATCAGCATTAATCTCCTTTAGAATAAGCTTGATAAATGTAGATTTTCCTGCACCACTTGGTCCTACAAGAAACACAAAATCGCCTTTGGCAATTGTGATATTCGCATCCTCAAGGCCAATATTATCATTATATTTCTTAGTTACATTTGTAAATGTAATCATGCGCTTTCCCCTTTACATTCAAATTTTTACATATGGTTAAGTATAACACTTTTCACAGTAATTATCTACAGTAAAACTCTCACTAAGTAAAGTTAGAAAGTGAAATTTATGTGAACACTGCTCCTTTAAAAAAATCCCTGCATCATGTTTCCTGCATTTAAAATCAAAAAAAAGAGGCAGGAAATATCCCACCCCTCCTGACTGTACTAACTACAGGCTCTTTACTGCTTCAATAATTTCTTTTGAAGTCATGCCGTATTTTGCTTTTAATTCATCAGGTTTACCTGATTCACCAAATGTATCCTGCTGTCCGACCATCTTTACTTTTACAGGGCATTCTCTTACAAGAACTTCTGCTACAGCGCTTCCAAGACCTCCTATTACAGAATGTTCTTCAGCTGTAACAATTCCTCCTGTTTCTTTGGCAGCCTTAATAACTGCTTCTTCGTCAAGAGGCTTGATTGTGTGCATATCAAGAACTCTTACTTCTATGCCTTCTTCAGCAAGTTTTTCTGCAGCGTCCATTGCTTCAGCAACCATAATTCCTGTAGCAATAATTGTTGCATCCTTACCGTCTCTTAGTTCATAAGCTTTTCCAAGTTTAATATCAGCCTCTTCGTTATAGAATACAGGAACTGATGCTCTTCCAAGACGAACATATGCAGGTCCGTATGTATCAACAACCTGTCTTAAAAGAATCTTTGCACTTACACCATCTGACGGGTTAACAACCATCATTCCCGGAATAGTTCTCATTAGTGCAAGATCTTCGAAAGTCTGGTGGCTTGCACCGTCTTCACCTACAGTAATACCTGCGTGAGTTGCACATACCTTAACGTTAGCACCTGTGTAACCAATAGAGTTCCTTATAATTTCAAATGCTCTTCCTGCTGCAAACATTGCAAATGTAGAAGCGCATACTACCTTTCCTGATAAAGCAAGACCTGCTGCTGTACCGTAAAGGTTCTGTTCAGCAATACCCATATTGAAGAATCTTTCAGGGTAAACTTTTGCAAATTCCTTTGTCTTAGTGGATCCTGATAAATCCGCATCCATAACTACAAGATTTTCGTGGTCTGCACCTAATTCAACTAATGCTTTTCCATAAGCCTCTCTTGTTGCCATTTTTTCTGCCATTACCATTCACCTCCTAATTCTTCTACTGCCTGCTTGGCTTCTTCATCGCTTGGAGCTTTTCCATGCCATCCTGCATTGTCAGACATAAATGAAACGCCCTGTCCTTTGTGTGTTTTTGCAATAATAACTGTTGGCTTTCCTTTGCATGCACGCGCGTTATCAAATGCCGCAAAGATTTCATCAAAGTTATGACCATCAATTACAACAACATTCCATCCAAATGCAGCAAACTTTTTGTCTACTGGTGTAACTGTCATAACATCTTCGTTTTTACCATCAATCTGCAGACCGTTCCAGTCCAGAATTGCACAGAAATTATCAAGTCCGTAGTGAGCAGCTGACATAGCAGCTTCCCATACAAGTCCTTCCTGAATTTCTCCATCACCTAACAGTGTATAAACTCTGCCCGGGTTCTTATCCATTTTGTTAGCAAGAGCCATTCCTACTGATGCAGAAATACCCTGTCCTAATGAACCTGTTGACATTTCAATACCAGGAACTTTGTGCATATTCGGATGTCCCTGGAAAGCACTTCCTATTTTACGAAGACTCATCATGTCTTCAACTGGATAATATCCTCTTTCTGCAAGCGCTGCGTACTGAACAGGACCAGCATGTCCCTTTGATAAAATAAATTTATCTCTTCCTTCCATCTTAGGATTTTCAGGATCAATATTCATTTCTTTAAAGTAAAGTGCTGTTACTATATCAGCTGCTGAAAGTGATCCGCCAGGATGACCTGAACCTGCTGCATGAACGGCGCGTATAACGTCGATTCTTATTTTAGCAGCAATTTTTTCAAACTGTTCTCTTTCCATCTTTTCCTCCATATCTTTTTTCTGCATGTTGTAGATTAATTATCTTCTGTAATTTCTTTTATGGCTTCTGGCACTGCTAAGGCTATGTCGCCTGCAATCATGCCATATTCACCATATTTCCTGCAGGCTGTATCACCTGCAAGACCATGTATAAATACCCCAGCTCTTGCAGCATCTTCTGGCTGAAGACCCTGTCCAAGAAGTGAAGTTATTATTCCTGTAAGCACGTCTCCTGAACCGGCCGTAGCCATTCCGGGATTACCTGTGGTATTAAAGAATCCTTCTGAAGACTTTGTTACAACCAGGCTTTCGTGACCTTTAACAACCACCGTGCATCCGTATTTTTCATGTAGTTTCCTGCCTTTTTCCTGCATATTATCATTTCTTAGTGAAATGCCTCCAAGCAGTCTTTCTGCCTCCCCTGTATGAGGTGTAAAAATAATGCGTGAACTTTCTTTTCTTACCAGTTCCTGCAGTTCCTCATTAGAAGCAACTGTGTTAAGACCATCTGCATCAATTACCATTTTACCTTTGCAGGATGTTAACAGAGTAAAAAGAATTTCCTCTGTTCTTTTGTTAACACCAAGTCCTGGTCCTGCTGCCACAGCATCAAACATGGAAAGTCTGTTTTTTACTGCTTCCCATGTACAGCATATGAGTTCCGGCTGGGAAATCTGAATAACAGGAAATATACTTTTTTCTGTACACATATGTACAAGACCGCTTCCGCTTCTTATGGCTGCTTTTCCAGAAAGAACAGCAGCTCCTGCCATTTCTTCAGTTCCTGCTATAAGAAGAATTCTTCCAAAATCGCCTTTATGAGCGCCTGCAGGCCTTTTTTTAAGAACACTTTTTACAAAGTCACTTTGTGTATACTGATACATTTTATCACCTAATCTTCTCTGCTGAAAATAAGGGTGGACCTTATTCTTCTGTTCTCGTTATATGTAATGTATAATTTATCTTCTGACTTGATTTTGTATTTCATCTCTTCAACAGGTCCCATAGTATCCCATGTAGGCGGCGGATTGAATTCATCCTCCCCGTTATTACATGTCAGTACCATGTACCTGTCTCCTGAAAGCGTAATAAATCCCTTTATGAAGGTTTTATCTGTTTCTCCATCGTAGAATCTGAATCCACCTTTATCATCAAACTTAAGTTTAATATATCCTGTGTAATTATCAGGATCATTAAGAGGATTTTCTTCACACTCCCATGTACCTTCAAACCACTCCATTCTGTAATCATCTACCTTAGAGTAATCAGGATATTCATCTTCTTCTCTGGTTATAATGAATAAAGCAGTCATAAGGGATATAACAACTATTCCCCCTATAATTATCTTCTTTGTTCTACTCAATTTAATCCCCCTAAAACACACTCTATATTCCAAGGAAAATTGTTGCCATTGCAAAGTAAATTGTAAGCGCAACAATATCTGATACTGATGAAATCGCTGGATTTGCAATAAGTGCAGGGTCAAGATGAATTTTCTTAACAAATAGAGGAACCATAGCCCCTATAATCTTTGCACACATTACAATAAACAGCATAGCTGCGCATACTGTAAGCGCAATAACAGGTCCATCACCATCTATTATGCATACTCTTGCAAAGTTAATTATACTTAAAATAAGTCCAATCATAAATCCTATACGGATTTCCTTCCACAGAATCTTAAGTGCATCCTTTGTGTCAACCTCGTCAGTTGCAAGTCCACGAATAATAAGTGTGGCTGCCTGGGAACCTGTATTACCGCCAGTACCCATAAGCATTGGCATGTATGCAACAAGACTTGGAATTTTAGATATAGCATCATCAAAGTTCTTAATAATCATACCAGTAAAAATATACGCAATCATAAGAATTACAAGCCATGGCAGTCTGTTCAGCGTATGCTGCATAACTGACATATCAAGATATCCTTTGTCAGAGTCTTCCCAGTCAATGACACCGTTCATTCTTTCGATGTCTTCTGTTGCCTCTTCTTCCATAACATCAAGAATATCGTCTACTGTAATAATTCCTACAAGGCGATGTTCCTTGTCTACTACTGGTAAAGCAAGGAAACCATATTTTTTAAAGTCATCAGAAACATCTTCCTGATTTGCATAAACTTCTTCGAATACGTAATCAGTCTTCATCAGATTCATTATTTTTTCTTCATCATCACTGATTACAAGTGTACTTAAAGAAACGATACCAATAAGTTTACGGCCGCTGTCTTTTACGTAGCAGGTGTAAACTGTCTCAGCATCCATTCCAACTTCCTTAATATGCTGAAGTGCTCTTGCAACAGTCCAGTCTTTTCTAAGGCTGATATAGTCAGGAGTCATAAGACTTCCGGCACAGTCATCAGGATAGTTGAGGAAAGTATTTATTAACTTTCTCTCGTTCTTTGGTGTTTTCTCCAGAATCTTATCAACAACATTTGCCGGAAGTTCTTCTAAAACGTCGATTTTATCGTCGAAGTCCATTTCCTGCATAATGTAGCTGATTTCTTTATCTGTAATCATATTGACTACATCAATCTGTGAGTCTGAAGAAAGCTCTGAGAATACGTCTACAGAAACATCTTTTGGTAAAAGTCTGAATAGAATTACAGCCATATCAAGGTCAGTTTCTTCAGATACGTCTTCTAAAAGTTCTGCAATATCTACAGCATTGAATTTTAAAAGTTCATCTCTTGCTTTGAAAAACTTCTTCTCATCAAGGTACTGTAGGATTTTGTCCATGGACAGCTCCATGAGCACATCTGTATCCATCATTATTGGATCCATAACGTACATACCTCTCTTTCGTCTTCTGTCCTGACTCCGGAGATTATGTATTTAATGTCCCGAGTAAAGACAGTTATTCTTTCTTTTTATTAAATCAGATCGTCGCTTCGGTTCGGGCGCAATCTCCATATCTTTACCCTTCCTTTCTTACAGATTGTTATTATACAAAGAATATTATATCCCAATTTGTCACGGCAATGCAACCCCTTTGTCATAATGCAGGCTTTTAATTACCAGTGCATAGTTCACGGAAATTTTAACAGATTATGCCTTCAGAAAAACGTCTTAAAAAATGCTATCAAATAATTCAGAAAAGGTTGACGACTACTTTTCAAAGTGTTATATTGAATTTGTTACAGAAACAACTGTAATGGTATTTATGAAGTCATATATTAATAGAGAAAAGAGGAGATTAAAATGGCAGATTTAGTACAGAAATACATTGACATCGCAAAGGAAAAGAACCCTGGCGAACCTGAATTTTTACAGACAGTTGAAGAAGTTCTTACATCAATTGAACCAGTTCTTGAAGCTCACCCAGAGTATATCGAAGCTGGCTTAATCGAAAGACTTATTGAACCAGAAAGAGGAATTGTATTCAGAGTTCCATGGGTTGATGACAATGGTAAGGTACATGTAAACAGAGGATACAGATACGAATTTAACAGCGCTCTTGGACCTTACAAAGGTGGTATGAGATTTGCTCCTAACGTATATCCTGGAATCCTTAAATTCTTAGGATTTGAACAGATTTTCAAGAACAGCTTAACTGGTCTTCCAATTGGCGGTGGCAAAGGCGGAGCTGACTTCGATCCTAATGGAAAATCAAACGGAGAAATCATGAGATTCTGCCAGTCATATATCGATGAACTTTACAGACACATCGGACCTGACACAGACGTTCCTGCTGGTGACTTAGGTGTTGGTGCAAGAGAAATCGGATACATGATGGGTCAGTACAAGAGACTTACAAACAAATACGATGGAACATGGACAGGAAAAGGAACTAAGAATGGTGGATTAGCTGGAAGAACAGAAGCTACTGGTTTTGGTATTGTATTCTTCGCAAGAGAAATGCTGAAACACTGCGGTGAAAGTCTTGAAGGCAAAGAAGTTGTAGTTTCCGGATTTGGTAACGTTGCATGGGGTACAGTTACAAAACTTAACCAGTTAGGTGCAAAAGTTATTACAATTTCTGGTCCAGATGGATACATCTACGATCCAGACGGAGTATCCGGTGAAAAAGTTGATTTTATGCTTGACTTAAGAAATTCAGGAAAGAACATCTGCGCACCATATGCAGAAAAATTCCCTGGTGCTACATTCTATGCTGGAAAGAAACCTTGGGAAGTTAAGGCTGATTTATATATTCCATGTGCTACACAGAATGAAATCCGCATGGAAGACGCTAAAGCAATGGTTGCTAATGGATGCAAATATCTTTGCGAAGGTGCTAACATGCCTACAACAAACGACGCTCTTGCTTACTTAGCAGAAAACGGTGTAGTTATCGGACCTTCAAAAGCAGCTAACGCTGGTGGAGTAGCTTGCTCATGCTTAGAAATGAGCCAGAACGCTCAGCACATTATGTTCTCAAAAGAAGATGTTTACGAACAGTTAGAAGGAATTATGATTAACATTCATAATCTTGCAGCAGATGCATGCGAACGTTATGGTTTAGGATACAACCTGATGGCTGGTGCTAACATCGCTGGATTTGAAAGAGTTGCAGAAGCTATGATGTTACAGGGCATCGTATAATGGTTCTTGCCACAGTGAGCTAACGAAGTGCAGCGAACTGATGGAAGACCTTATGCTTTA